>Ga0247611_10003191_pt1 | contig 24786 bp, 35 predicted proteins | sample 177DNAGHGhighgp2_FD_192422 | JGI IMG/M metagenome (GOLD analysis project Ga0247611, IMG submission 192422) | Sheep rumen microbial communities from Palmerston North, Manawatu-Wanganui, New Zealand - 1770 DNA GHGhigh gp2 | ecosystem: Host-associated > Mammals > Digestive system > Stomach > Rumen... | reverse complement strand
TTGGTTGACAAGTCAGCAGAGAAAATCGTGAAGGCTGTCAAGGCCACAGGTGCTATCATCAGCGGTCCTATCCCCCTTCCCACACACAAGCGTATCTACACCGTGAACCGTTCTACCTTCGTTAACAAGAAGGCTCGTGAGCAGTTCCAGCTGTCAGACTACAAGCGTCTGATTGATATCTACAGCTCAACAGCCAAGACTGTTGACGCCCTGATGAAGCTCGAGCTTCCTAGCGGTGTTGAGGTAGAGATCAAGGTATAGTAATATCTTCTCTTAAATAAGGATATGGCGTGAGTTCGACTGAATTCACGCCATTTTTGTCATTACTCTGTGTGGCTATTTAAGCTTTTGTCAGATTCTTGTCGAATAATTTGGATAATTATTATTTTATGCTTACCTTTGTGGCGATATAGAATGCCAATAACATTACTAAAACATAAATACATGATGAAAAAGTTTATTATCGCAGTAGCCATTGCCTTCGTAAGTATGGCAAGTACGGCACAGAATTTCAGAGCGAACATGGATCCGAGTGTGAAACCTGGTGACGACTTTTGGCAGTATGCAGTAGGTGCGTGGCTGAAGAACAACCCGATTGACAAGGAGTACCCGATGAACGGTGCCTTCGTCGATCTGGAAAAGGCAAATGAGCTGCGCGTCAATGCGCTGATTATGAAGTATGCCAACGAGAAGAACCTGCCACAGGGCAGCGACGGACAGAAGATCGGTGCGCTCTACCGTCTCTACATGGATAGCGTGGCGCGTAACAAGATGGGCTATGAGCCTATCCTGCCCTACCTGAAGCAGGTACGCACCGTCAAAACCCGTGAAGAGGCCTTGAAATTGATGATTGAGTTAGACGCCAAGGGCTTTAACACAGCCCCCTACGGTATCGGCCTTACCATGAACCCATTCAACTCGTCTGAGTATATCATATACGCAGGTCATGGCGGTGTTTCACTGCCTCAGGAGTATTATGCTGAGCCCAACGAGCAGCAGAAGGCTTTCGTGGCTGCCATCAAGAGCCTGAACAAGGATTTCCTGAAGATGGTGGGCAACAGCGATGCCGATGCTGAGCGCATGATGGAGGCTGCCTGGGCTCTCGAGCACAGAATTGGCATCAAGACACTGAACCAGGTGGATAGGCGCGACCCGCTGAAGATCACTCATATTATGCCGTGGGAGCAGTTGCTGAACGACTTCAAGGGCATTGACTGGATAGCTTATCGGGATGCCATCGGTTATCCGAAAGATATCGACAAGGTGAATGTGAGCCAGCTTGAACCGCTGCACGAGGTGGAGAAGGTACTGGCTGAGACAAGTGTCGAGGATTTGAAAGCCTTTATGGAGATTAAGGTCATCAGGGCCTATGGCTATTACCTTAATGATGCCTTTACCGACCGTATGTTCGAGGCCAACAAAACCATCAGTGGCGTGCAGGAGCAGGAGCCACGCTGGAAGCGTGGAGTCGGTGTTATCAACGACCATCTGGGCGAAACCATCGGAAAGCTTTACGTGGCAGAATATTTCCCCGAGACCAGCAAGCAGCGCGTGTATCGCCTGGTGAAAGACCTGCAGCAGGCTTTCGAGGAGCGATTGAAGGAGAACACCTGGATGAGCGACTCCACCAAGTCCAAGGCACTGGAGAAGCTGCACGCCATGTATATCAATATAGGCTATCCCGACAAGTGGGAGGAGATGGAGAAATTCATTGATATCCGCGAGGATCAGAACCTCGTAGAGAACTTCATCCGCATCGAGCAGGAGACACGTGCCGCCGAATTACGTAAATACTGGCGTAAACCGGTAGATAAGACCAGAATGCCCTGTTCGCCTCAGACGGTGAACGCCTTCTATGCCCCGATGTTCAACAGCATCAACTTCCCCGCTGCCATCCTGCAGCCTCCATTCTTCGATCCTGAGGCCGACTATGTCAGCAACTATGGTGCCGTCGGAACGGTCATCGGCCACGAGATGAGCCACGGCTTTGACGATCAGGGTTGTCAGTACGATAAGGACGGTAATCTGATCAATTGGTGGGCAGCTGAAGACAAGGCCAAGTACGATGAGCGCACGAAGGTGCTCGCCGACTGGTTCTCAGAGCAGGAGGCACTGCCTGGGCTGAAGGTTAACGGCCAGAAGACCTTGGGCGAGAACATCGGTGACAACGGTGGACTTCAGGTGGCCTATCGTGCCTTTGAGGATCGCATGAAGCAGGAGCCGCTGAACACGATCGACGGCTTTACCCCTGCCCAGCGCTTCTATCTGGCCTACGCCCGTGTCTGGGCCAGCAACGTGACGCCTGAGTACATCGCCCTCATAGTGAACAGCGATGTTCATTCGCCGAATATTTTCCGTGTGAATGCTGCCCTGCCGATGATCGACAGCTGGTATGATGCCTTCAACATCCAGCCCACCGACAAGATGTTCATCCCAAAGGAGAAAAGAGCATTGGTGTGGTAACATTGTATAATAGTTTTTGAGTTATTTTGATAAAGCTGAATTATGAAAAAGAAGATTCTTGCAGTCTTAGTAATTGCGGTGCTCCTGTTAGGTATGAGTGCCTGCACAGACAGTGCTGACAACCCCGTAAGCCCCAGCCAGCAGGAGATGGAAGAGAGTCTCGTCGGCCTGTGGTATGAGGAGTTCGACTATGAGGACGTGACCGAGGACGGCAAACCCTTCAATCGTGCCTTGATTGCTGTGGAAACTAAAGCCGACCACACGGGCTATGTCGCATTGGCGGTATTTGATGACACCTTCAACGAGCCGCTCGAGATTTATGGAGGTCCGAAGGATGCACCGTTCACATGGCAGGTGACTGCCGAAGGGCAGGTCATCCTGACTGATCCAGCTACAGGCACGACTTTCTCGCCAGCTCGTACTCGCGGCGATGGGGATCACAACGACTTTGTCGATATTGGTCAGATAAAGATGAAAAGTGGCTCGGATAAAATTGCCTTCAGCAACGCATCCCATCAAGGTACACTTACCAAGTCCGGAGCGAGTAATAACGGTTTGATTAAGGAATGGATGGCGAAGTCAACCCTCCCGCGAGCCTGTGTCGTCGACAGCATCCCTGTGGAGATTTTCCCCGATTATATGAACTACGTGTTCAACTACCCTTCGTTCGATCCTTTCGGCAATCCCTGCACACTCAGCGGTACCATCACGGTCGACAAGACGCTGATAAAGGACAAAAAGCCCTATAATGGCATTCTGCTCTACAACCACTTCACGATCTATGCCACCACGCAGGCACCTTCGCGTGGAGCCGTCGAGTTCCCGACGGGGGCAGCCTTCACCAACTTCATCGTTGTAGCCCCCGACTACTACGGCTTTGGCATCACTGAGAAGAAGCCGCAGGCCTACTGTATCTCACGGGCCAACGGCCGCGCCTCGCTCGATGCCTACCTCGCTGCCAAGCGCTTGATAGAAGACCTGAAAGTGAAGAAGGGCGACGACTTCGTCATCGCCGGCTATTCGGAGGGTGGGCAGACCACGATGAGCGTGTTGCGCGAAATCTCTGAACGTCATCCTGAGATCAAGGTGAAACGAGCTTTCGCCGGCGACGGTCCCTACGACATCAACTCGATGTATGACGCCATCACCAAAGGCACCACCGAGATGCCAAGCACCGTCTGCAACGTGCTCTATGCCTTCAACCACTTCTTCCGTCTAGGTTACGATATCCACGACTATCTGAAGGATCCCGTGGCCAAGAACTTCAATAAGTGGTTCCTCAGTAAGGAGAATAAGCGCAGGGCCCTCGACGAGGAGCTAATCAAGACTAAAAAGACGAGTGACATCTGCACAGATGCCGTTCTCAATACCAATAGCGCCCTGTCGCGCAAGTTTAAGGCAGCCTTCAGCCAGGATGCGCTTACTAGCGGCTGGACGCCCCGTAGAGACTTCGATGTGATGCTTTTCCACGACACGAAAGACGATGTCGTGCCAGTGGAGAACTTCTATGCCATGAGTAAGTTCCTCAAGGCTAAAGGCATCAAGACAGAGGAGTTTGTCGGTGAGTATAGCTCAGAAACTACCAAGGAAGCCGGCATCACCAACCACGAGGTATCGGCCCTTACCTTCTTCCTCAGGATCATCGAGTGGATGACCGCGAACTATTGATAATAAGAGCAATTATATACAATAATTCAAAAGAATGATATCAAAATCAAGATTATTATTGCCTTTGGCACTGATAATTGTTGGTCAGAGTATGTTTGCACAGTCATCGGGATTCCAGAAACTCGATGAATGGACAGAAAAATGGAAGACAGGACAGCAGACCTATTTCGGTTATCCTGTCAACCAACAGTCGGAGATGCGCGATTTCTACGAATGGTATCTGGCAGCTGGTCTGGAAGTGGTGAACCTGAACAATGCCGGAGACCCCATGACCGACGAGCCTTGGGCCATGTCGTCGCATGTCTTCGAGCGTGAGGTCATCGACTACTTCGCTCCGCTCTACGGCTTCGACAAGAGCGATGTCTGGGGCATCGTGACCCATAGTGGTACCTACGGCAACAATCATGGCATCTACTTTGGCGCCAACTATCTGTGGGCTCCACCTTCAAAGGTGCTATCGACGACATGGACACCCTCAATGCTGTGCTCGACCGCCATACTGAGATTCCCGCCGTCTATCGCCATGTAGATGCAGCCCTCTTTGGAGGCTACCTCCCTTTCACCGAGCACAGCCAGATGGTGAGCCACGAGACCATGCGCTTCGAGTCCATCGCCATCAGCGGCCATAAGTTCTTTGGCATTGACTCCCCTTCGGGCCTGTTCCTCTGCACTCGTGACGTGTACGACAACCAGGCCGACTTCAACGTGACCTACCTGAATGGCAACATGCGTCCAAGCCTATTACGGTGAGTTCCTTCGTGGCGTGCTGAATGCCAAGGGGGGCGTACTGTGGCATTGCTCGCAGGGTAAGGACCGTGCCGGATGGGCATCGGCATTTGTCCTTGCAGCCCTCGGTGCAGAAAGAAAGGTCATCGTGGAGGACTTCGACCTCACCAATCAAAGCTACGCCAGTAAGGTGGATGCGCTGTTGGCTCTGTTGCCCGACAAGGAAGGCAGCGACGAGGCTGCGGCTTTCATCCGCGCCATGATTGGCGTGAGCCGTGAGAACTTCGAGGCGACACTCGACCTGATAGACCAGCAGTATGGCTCCATGTCACAGTATATTGAGAACCAGCTCGGCTTCTCGAAGAAAGAGCAGCAGCAGTTAAGGGACAAATACCTGACGAACTAGCATCAATCAAGTACGATCAGATCCGGGAAGATAGTCATCTCACGATTTCTGTCCCTGCTCGCGGGCCTCATATCTTATTTTTCTTATTATTGAATTTGCCTCTACATTGCCTCTACTTTACCTCTACAATATGGTTGATACCGATAGACAACTATTCCGCCACCGAGAAACCCTTTCTCGGGTTACGACTGAAGGGGCATCAGTCGTAAGGAAATCCGTAAATTCTCTAGAGAATTTTATGGCTTGCTACCTATAGACTCCTGCTTACATCCCTTCAAACCACCAGTTTACTACTGGCAAACTATAAGAGAAGTGGTTATAAACTCTGGTAGAATGGGGCAGTCGCTGTCTGCTTGGATGAAGGCTGCGATTGAGCGTAGAGTCAAGCTTGTTAGTTAAATTTTGATAAAGCATTGTTCTTTCGATTTTTTTTCATATCTTTGCAACGTGGAAATGTATATGTTATGAAGAATTGGTTTGATAACATCCGAATCTATCATCTGTTGATTGACAGATTCAACGGAGGTTGGCAGACACCGCCAGCCAGTGAGAACGTCTTTTGCGGGGGAAATCTGCAAGGAGTGATTGACAAACTAGACTACATCAAGGACCTGGGCTTTACAGCCATCATGCTCTCGCCTATCTTCAAGTCGGCAAACTATCATGGGTATCATACCCTGAACTTCGAGGAAGTGGATCCGCATTTCGGCACATGGGAGGACTATCAGCTGCTGCTCGACACGGCTCACGACAAGGGACTGAAGATCATCTGCGACTTTGTGCCCAACCACTGCTGGTATCAGGCACCTGTCTTCGCGGAGTCGCTTCTCGCCAATGGCGGCAAGCATCGCGACTGGTTCTTCTATCCGAAAGAGGGTAGCGACGAATTCGTGTCGTTCCTGGGCTTCGGTGACCTGCCTAAGTTCAACCTGACAAATCCCGAAGTGGTCAGTTTCATGATTGAGAAAGCCGAGCAGCTTGCCCGCATGGGAGTGGATGCTTTCCGTATCGACCATGCTCTGGGACAGCCACACAGTTTCCTGAAGAGTCTTCGCGACCAACTGCAGGCCATTCGTAGCGATATCGTGGTGTTTGGCGAGGTGTGGGCACAGGGCATCGGACCGCAGCTGGCCAGCCAGCTGTACTTCAAGACAGATGACCGGCTGAACGAATTCCTGGCACAGGAAACCAAACCTTTCTCTCAAGACGCCTTGCAGGCTGACTATGTGGAAACGCTGGACGGTGTGCTTGACTTTGCCTATCGCGACATTCTCTTGGAGGAAGTCCATTCAGGCCGCGGCATCAAGGGCAATCAGACCCTGCGCAGCAAGATAGCCGACCACTTCGCCAAGTATCCTGAAGACTTCAAGCTGGTATTGTTCCTGGATAATCATGATACCGACAGGTTCTTGTTCGACTGTCATGATGACGTGAACTTGCTGCAGGAAGCCATCGACCTGACGATGGAACTGCCGCGCCCGTTCTCTTTCCTCTATGGCACGGAGCAGCTGATGACCATCAAGAAAACCATCTTCAATGCCGAGCCATACGCTGACCTCAGGGTGCGCAACTGCATGGACTGGTCGAAGCAATACAACGAGCTGAATCTTCATAAATAATATAGCGATGGATTGGGATATATATAAATTAGGTGCAGAGTTAAACTCTTACAACTATCAGGAAGTACAGGATGGTATCATGGCCATTCTGGATAAAGGCAGCAATGTGGTGCTCGACATGACTGGCTGTAAATACGTATCCAGTATGGGGCTGCGTGTATTGCTCTATTCCAAGAAAGTTGCAATGGCGAAAGAACTGCAGGTTTATCTGGTGGGCGTCAATTCCGAGGTCAAGGACATCATGAGTGTCACGGGCTTCGATAATTTCTTCGATTCTTTCGATACAATGGAGGAATGCATGGAGAAAGTGAAGAATTTGTAATACCTTATATAATAGAGCATAATGCATAGAGTCGATCTGTTTCCCACACACGAGTACCAAGGACTGAAGTTGCGCCCTGGCAGACCTTATCCCTTCGGAGCTACGGTCTTTGGCAATATGGTCAACTTCTCTGTTTATTCCCGTTATGCCACCGACTGCACGCTGGTGCTCTTTCACGACCGTGAAGAGAAGCCGTTTGTCGAGATTCCTTTCTTCAAGGAGTTCCGTCTTGGCAATGTGTTTTCGATGATCATCTTCGATCTGGATTATGAGAACATAGAATATGGCTTCAGGATGGACGGCCCCTATGAGCCGGAAAAAGGCCATTGGTTCGACAAGTCGAAAATCCTGCTCGACCCCTATGCGAAACTCATCGTAGGCCGTGATGTGTGGGGACAGGAACCTAATTGGGACAGTTTGTATCAATATCGTGCCCGGGTGGTGCTCGACGATTTCGACTGGGAGGACGACATGCCGCTCGAGACGCCTATCAACGATCTCATCGTCTATGAGATGCATGTGCGCAACTTTACTTGTGGTGCAGCCTCTGGCGTGAAGCATAAGGGTACGTTCGCCGGCATCATTGAGAAGATACCTTATCTGAAGGAACTTGGCGTCAACTGTGTAGAACTGATGCCTATCCATGAGTTCGACGAGTTTGAAAACCGCCGCGTTTCGCCTGTCGACGGACGCCAGCTGTTTAACCTTTGGGGGTACAGCAATGTGGGATTCTTTGCCCCCAAGGCCGCCTATGCCTCGTCGGGAAGGTTCGGCATGCAGGTGGATGAGCTCAAGAACCTGGTGAAGCGGCTCCATGCCAACGGTATTGAGGTAATGCTCGACGTGGTGTTCAACCATACGGCCGAAGGCAACGAACATGGGCCCTACATCTCCTATCGTGGCATTGACAACAAGACCTATTACATGTTGGATTCCGATGGGCATTACTATAACTTCAGTGGCTGTGGCAATACGCTGAACTGCAACAACCCCAATGTACGCGACATGATTGTGGAAAGCCTGCGCTATTGGGTCACAGACTACCATATCGACGGGTTCCGCTTCGATCTGGCTGCCATCTTGGGACGCGACCAGAACGGCAATCCCATGTCGAATCCACCGCTGCTCGAATCGCTGGCTCACGATCCGATACTCGGTAAGACAAAACTGATAGCCGAAGCCTGGGATGCAGGTGGACTTTATCAGGTGGGCTCATTCCCGTCTTGGGGCCGCTGGGCCGAGTGGAACGGTAAGTTCCGCGACAGTATTCGCCGTTTCCTGAAGAGCGATGCCGCAGTTCTGGGCGACGTGAAAGAGCGTATCATCGGCTCTCCAGACCTCTATGCCTCGCAAGGTCGGGGCATCAAGGCCAGCGTGAATTTCGTCACGGCCCACGATGGTTTCACCCTGATGGATCTGGTGTCGTATAACAGCAAGCACAACGAGGCCAATGGCGAGGACAACCGTGACGGCGAGAACAACAATAACAGTTGGAACTGCGGCTGTGAAGGTGAAAGCGACGATCCCGAAATTAACCGTCTGCGCCACCGGCAGGTGAAGAATGCCGTCTCGATGCTGTTGGTGAGCCAGGGAATACCGATGGTGTTGTCGGGCGACGAGATGGGCAACTCCCAGCAAGGTAACAACAATGCCTACTGTCAGGATAATGAAATTGCCTGGCTCGACTGGAATGACATGGAGAAGAATGCCGACATCTTCCGCTATTTCAAGCAGATGATCAAGTTCCGTCGTCAGCACAAGGTGCTTCGCTATGAGGATCATCTCCGGCATTGTGACTATCGCGGCCTTGGCTATCCCGACTTCTCCTGGCATGGTGTGAAGGCATGGCAGCCAGAATGCGGTTACAATAATCTCACGGCAGCCTTTATGCTGAATGGGCAATATGCCCAGACCGATGGTGTGGCCGATGATTTCATCTATGTGGCCATGAACATGCATTGGGAGATGCATGGCTTCGAGCTGCCCCAGTTGCCCCAAGGTATGGAATGGCGCGTTTTCGCCAATACAGGGGTGGAGGCTCCCAACGATATCTTCGAACCTGGCGAGGAACCGCTCATTGACGGCCAGAGTGAAGTGCTTGTGGGCCCTCGCTCCATCATCATTCTGGTGGGAAGATAATCCTGAAATATTAAAAAATCATAAAAGTTATATCTTGGCAGGGGTAAATTGTTGGCTATATCATTAATAATGTGTACCTTTGCAGCCGCAAAAGTGCGTATTGCGCTGGCTCGAACGCTAACAATACCCTGATAAAGAGCAACTTAGCCTTCAAGAATGAAGCAGTTGAAGTTCCTTTTTTAAGTGGGTTTGTGTGCTTCGCAGTTGCGAGATGACACTTGAAAAAGAAACTTTATATATTAACAACATTATTAATTATTAAACTGAAATGCCAGGATTAATTGGAAGAAAAATCGGAATGACATCCGTTTTCAGTGCCGACGGTAAGAATGTACCGTGCACTGTTATCGAAGCTGGTCCTTGTGTTGTAACTCAGGTTAAGTCTGTTGAGAAGGACGGTTACAAGGCCGTTCAGCTCGCCTTCGGAGAGAAGAAGGAGAAGAACACCACCAAACCGATGATGGGTATCTTCAAGAAGGCCAACACAACACCGAAGGCCCACTTGGCCGAGTTCAAGTTTGACGAGGAGATGAACCTCGGCGACACCGTAACAGTCGACATCTTCGAGGGTGCCGAGTTCGTTGACGTTGTCGGAACATCAAAGGGTAAGGGATTCCAGGGCGTTGTGAAGCGTCATGGTTTCGGCGGTGTAGGCCAGTCTACACACGGTCAGGACGACCGTCTGCGCAAGCCCGGTTCTATCGGTGCCTGTTCTTATCCCGCCAAGGTGTTCAAAGGAATGCGAATGGGCGGCCAGATGGGAGGCGACAGAGTGACAACTCAGAACCTCAAAGTGTTAAAGGTAATACCGGAGCATAACCTGATCCTCGTGAAGGGTAGCTGCGCTGGTTACAATGGTTCAACTGTAATTATCAACAAGTAAGATGGAAGTTAGCGTATTAAATATCAAAGGTCAGGAGACCGGAAGAAAGGTGACTCTGAACGAGGCTATCTTCGGCATTGAACCTAATGACCACGTTGTTTATCTGGATGTAAAGCAGTATCTGGCCAACCAGCGTCAGGGTACGGCAAAATCGAAGGAGAGAAGCGAAATCTCTGGTTCTACTCGCAAGCTTGGACGTCAGAAGGGTGGCGGCGGTGCCCGTCATGGTGATATCAACTCACCCCTGCTGCGTGGCGGTGGTCGCGTGTTCGGTCCCACACCCCGTGACTACAGTTTCAAACTGAACAAGAAAGTGAAGGCTCTTGCCCGTAAGTCGGCTCTGACTTACAAGGCTCAGGAGAATGCAATCGTCGTTGTCGAGGACTTCTCTATGGAGGCTCCCAAGACCAAAGAGTTTGTCAGCATCGCAAAGAATCTGAAGGTAGATGGCAAGAAGGCACTCTTTGTTCTGTCAGGCAACAATAATAACATCTATTTGTCGGCTCGCAATCTGCAGGGTACAGAGGTGATGGAAGCATCGACACTCAATACTTACAAGGTGTTGAATGCTGACGTGCTCGTTATCTCTGAGAAATCTCTGGAGACCATCGACGGTATCTTAAACAAGTAAAGGAGATATAAGATATGGCATTTATCATAAAACCCCTGGTCACTGAGAAGATGACCAAGATCACAGACAAGTCTTCAGAGACAAAGACTTATAAGGTGAAGGGCGAGGAGCGTACGAAGAAGGCAGAGACCAAGTACGGCTTTATCGTAAAGCCCGAGGCCAATAAGCTTGAGATTAAGAAGGAAGTCGAGAGCCTGTACAATGTGACAGTGATCGATGTGAACACGTGTCGTTATGCCGGTAAGCGTAGCTCTCGCTACACAAAGGCCGGTCTGATCAAAGGTCAGAAGAACGCGTTCAAGAAGGCAATCGTTACTCTTAAGGAGGGCGATGTAATTGATTTTTATAGCAATATTCAATAAGAAATGGCAGTACGTAAATTAAAGCCCGTAACTCCGGGTCAAAGACACAAGATTATTGGCACGTTCGAGGATATTACTGCATCCGTGCCAGAGAAGTCTCTCGTTTACGGTAAGCGTTCTACTGGTGGTCGAAACAACACCGGTAAGATGACTGTCCGCTACATGGGCGGTGGTCACAAGAAGAAGTATCGTCTGATCGACTTCAAGCGAGAGAAAGATGGTGTTCCAGCTGTAGTAAAGACAATCGAATACGATCCGAACCGTTCGGCTCGTATCGCTCTGTTGTTCTACGCTGATGGTGAAAAACGTTATATTATTGCTCCTAATGGACTGCAGGTTGGTGCAACCCTGATGTCAGGAGCGGAGGCAGTGCCCGAGGTGGGTAATGCACTTCCGCTGGCTAACATCCCCGTCGGTACCGTCATCCACAACATTGAGATGCGTCCCGGCCAGGGTGCCAAGCTCGTTCGTTCGGCTGGTAATTTCGCTCAGTTGACTTCTCGTGAGGGTAGCTATTGTGTTATCAAGCTCCCTTCAGGCGAGACTCGTCAGATTCTCTCAGCTTGTAAGGCTACTGTAGGTAGTGTAGGTAACTCTGATCACGCACTGGAGGCATCAGGTAAGGCTGGTCGCTCTCGCTGGTTGGGTCAGCGTCCTCACAACCGTGGTGTTGTTATGAACCCGCATGATCACCCGATGGGTGGTGGTGAAGGACGTCAGTCTGGTGGTCACCCACGTTCACGTAAGGGTCTGTACGCTAAGGGTCTTAAGACTCGTGCACCGAAGAAGCTTTCAAACAAGTACATTATTGAAAGAGCTAACAAGAAGTAATCACGAAGTTAAACAAGAGTAAATTATGAGTCGTTCATTAAAGAAAGGTCCGTACATCAACGTATCACTCGAGAAGAAGATTCTCGCTATGAATGAGAGTGGTAAGAAGAATGTCGTCAAGACATGGGCCAGAGCATCAATGATCTCCCCGGACTTCGTGGGACACACTGTTGCAGTTCATAACGGTAATAAATTTATCCCTGTCTACGTTACTGAGAACATGGTAGGTCACAAACTCGGTGAGTTTGCACCCACACGCCGCTTCGGTGGCCATGCCGGTAACAAGAAGTAATCCCAGGGAGGATAGAAATTTTTAAATTGAAGAATTAAACAATGGGAGCAAGAAAACATATTAAGGCTGAAGAAAGAAAAGCAGCACTTAAGACACAGTATTTTGCCAAGCTGAAAGGCTGCCCCTCATCACCCCGCAAGATGCGCTATGTCGTAGATATGATCCGCGGCATGGAGGTTAACCGTGCTCTGGGTGTCCTGAGGTTCTCGAAGAAGGCAGCTGCAGCTGATGTAGAGAAACTCCTCCGCTCGGCTATCGCCAACTGGGAAGCCAAGAATGACCGCAAGGCAGAGGATGGTGAGCTTTATGTAACTCGCGTATTCGTAGACGAGGGTGTTACAATGAAGAGAATGAGACCGGCACCACAGGGCCGTGGCTATCGTATCCGTAAGCGTAGCAACCACGTGACTCTGTTCGTTGACGCTAAAACTAATGACGTAAAAGAATAAGTATGGGACAGAAAGTTAATCCAATAAGCAACCGTCTTGGAATCGTTAGAGGTTGGGATTCAAATTGGTTCGGAGGCAAGGACTTCGGAGATAACCTGGTAGAGGATCAGAAAATCCGTAAGTATCTGAACGAGCGTCTGGCAAAGGCCAGCGTATCGAAGATTGTCATCGAGCGTACATTGAAGCTTGTTACCATTACTATCTGCACGGCTCGCCCGGGCATCGTCATCGGTAAGGGTGGTCAAGATGTTGACAAACTGAAGGAAGAGCTGAAGAAGCTCTATGATAAGGAGATCCAGATAAATATCTTTGAGGTAAAGCGTCCTGAGCTCGATGCCACGATTGTTGCCAACAACATCGCTCGCCAGGTAGAGGGCAAGATCGCTTATCGCCGTGCCATTAAGATGGCCATCCAGAACACCATGCGTGCTGGAGCCGAGGGTATTAAGGTGCTGATCTCAGGTCGTCTGAACGGAGCAGAAATCGCACGCAGCGAGATGCTGAAGGAGGGTCGTACTCCTCTGCACACTTTCCGTGCTGATATCGACTACTGCCACGCAGAGGCTCTGACGAAAGTCGGAATCCTGGGTATCAAGGTATGGATCTGCCGCGGTGAGATTTACGGTGACGTAGACCTGGCTCCTAACTTTGCTCAGGAGAAGTCAAGCGGCCGTAGTAACGGTGGTAACCGTGGCGGTGACAGAAAGTTCCGTAATAAGAAGAAGTAATAACTGTTAAAAGAAGAAACTTATTATGTTACAGCCAAAAAGAGTAAGATATAGAAGGCCTCAGGATGGACGCGGCAATAAAGGCAACGCCCACAGAGGTACAACGCTGGCTTTCGGCTCGTTCGGCATCAAGACTATGGATGCCAAGTGGATCGACAGCCGCCAGATTGAGGCAGCCCGTGTTGCCATCAACCGTTATATGAATCGTGAAGGTCAGGTTTGGATCCGCATCTTCCCCGACAAACCCATCACTCGCAAGCCTGCTGATGTCCGAATGGGTAAAGGTAAGGGTGATCCCGCAGGATGGGTTGCACCTGTCACACCGGGCCGTATCCTCTTTGAAGTAGAAGGCGTTCCTTTCGACATTGCCAAGGAGGCTCTCCGCCTCGGTGCACAGAAACTGCCGGTTAAGACAAAGTTTGTTGTTAGACGTGATTACGATAAAAACGCTTAATTGAGTATGAAGATTAAAGAAGTAAGAGAGCTCGAGACCAAAGACTTGGCAGAGCGCATTGAGGCAGAGGTTGCAAAGTACAACCAGATGAAGTTGAACCACGCAATCACCCCGCTTGAGAATCCTTCTCAGATTAAGACTGCTCGTCGTGATATCGCACGTATGAAATCAGAACTTCATCAGAGAGAACTTAAAAAATAACAATGGTCCAGATGGAAACAAGAAATTTAAGAAAGACAAGACAGGGTGTCGTTATCAGCAACAAAATGGATAAAACCATTGTTATTGCCGCCAAGTTCAAGGAGAAGCACCCTATTTATGGTAAGTTTGTCCAGAAGACAAAGAAGTATCACGCACACGACGAGAAGAACGAGTGCAATGTAGGTGATACCGTGCTCATTATGGAAACCCGTCCTCTGTCAAAGACAAAGAGATGGAGATTAGTTCAAATCGTAGAAAAAGCTAAGTAATTATGATACAGACAGAATCAAGACTTACAGTAGCTGACAACAGCGGTGCACGTGAGGCCCTCTGCATCCGTGTTTTGGGTGGTACAAAGCGCCGTTATGCCAGCGTAGGTGATATCATCGTCGTCTCTATCAAGAACGCGATCCCTACAAGTGACGTGAAAAAGGGTGCAGTATCTAAGGCTTTGGTTGTTCGCACAAAGAAGGAAATCCGTCGTGCTGATGGTTCTTATATCCGTTTCGACGATAATGCCTGCGTGTTGCTGAACAATGCTGGCGAGCTTCGCGGTAGCCGTATCTTCGGCCCTGTAGCCCGTGAGCTCCGTGCTGTGAATATGAAGGTCGTTTCTTTGGCACCTGAGGTACTTTAATATTAAAAGATTTAGAAGAAATGGCAAAGTTCAATATTAAGAAGAATGATACAGTCATCGTCCTGGCCGGTGAGGACAAGGGCAAGACTGGCAAGGTGCTGAAGGTTCTGACCGACAAGCAGCGTGCACTTGTTGAAGGTGTGAACATGGTCAATAAGAGCGCAAAGCCGAGTGCAAAGAATCCTCAGGGAGGCTTCGTGAAGATGGAGGCTCCTATTCACATCTCAAATATTAGTTTGATTGATCCGAAGAGTGGAAAGGCTACCCGTGTCGCTATCAAGCGCGAGGGCAAGAAAGTCACCCGTATCGCTAAAAAGTCAGGGGAGGAGATTAAGTAATGGCAAATACAGCACAGTTAAAGACAGAGTATAAGGAGAAGATTGCTCCCGCTCTGCAGAAGCAGTTCAACTACACTTCTGCGATGCAGATTCCTGTCCTGAAGAAGATTGTTGTCAACCAGGGTCTGGGTGACGCTACACAGGATAAGAAGATCATCGATGTAGCTATCAATGAGATTACCGCTATCTGCGGTCAGAAGGCAGTAGCCACCTATTCTAAGAAGGATATCGCAAACTTCAAGCTTCGTAAGAAGATGCCTATCGGTGTGATGGTTACGCTGCGTCGTGAGCGTATGTATGAGTTCCTTGAGAAGCTCGTTCGTATCGCCCTGCCCCGTATCCGTGACTTTAAGGGTATCGAGAGCAAGTTCGACGGCCGTGGTAACTACACACTGGGTATCCAGGAGCAGATTATCTTCCCGGAGATCAATATCGATTCAGTAGACCGTATCCAGGGTATGAACATCACATTCGTTACGTCTGCTCAGACCGACGAGGAAGGTTTTGCTCTGCTGAAGGCATTCGGTCTTCCATTCAAGAACGCTAAAAACGATTAAGAGATATGGCAAAAGAATCAATGAAAGCCCGCGAGGTGAAGCGTGCGAAACTCGTTGCCCGTTATGCTGAGAAGCGTGCGGCTCTGAAGAAGGTTATCGCTACAAGCGAAGATCCAGCCGAGGCTTATGAGGCAGCTCGCAAGCTCCAGAGCATTCCCAAGAACGCTAACCCCATCCGTCTGCACAACCGTTGTAAGATTACGGGTCGTCCGAAGGGATATATGCGTCAGTTCGGTCTTTCCCGTATTCAGTTCCGTGAGATGGCATCAAGCGGTTTGATTCCGGGTGTGAAGAAGGCCAGCTGGTAAAGCTCAGACTCAAGTGAATGAGACATTTTATTATTTAATATTGTCGGGGCAGTCCCGATTAATTAAAAACTTTATTTTATGACAGATCCAATAGCAGATTATCTGACACGACTCAGAAACGCGATTATGGCACATCACCGTGTCGTAGAGGTTCCTGCGTCAAACTTGAAGAAGGAAATCACAAAGATCCTCTTCGAGAAGGGCTATATCCTGAACTACAAGTTCGTAGAGGATGGCCCTCAGGGTACTATCAAGGTTGCCTTGAAGTATGATCCCGCAACTCGTGAAAATGCCATCAAGTGCCTGAAGCGAGTATCAACACCAGGTCTTCGCCAGTACACTGGCTACAAAGACATGCCGAGAGTAATTAACGGACTTGGAATCGCAATTCTTTCCACGTCTAAAGGTGTAATGACAGACAAAGAGGCTGCTGACCTTAAGATCGGTGGTGAGGTTCTTTGCTACGTATATTAATTGGAGGATAGAATATGTCAAGAATAGGAAAATTGCCAATTAGTATTCCCGCTGGCGTTACAGTTGCTCAGGACAAGGACGGTGTGGTTACCGTAAAGGGTCCCAAGGGAGAACTTTCACAGAAAGTCGATGCATCTATCAAAGTGAAGGTAGAGGATGGTCACGTTACATTTGAGATTGATGAGAACAGCCCTGTAAACATCAAGCAGAAGCAGGCTTTCCATGGTCTCTATCGTGCACTTGTCAACAATATGGTAGTTGGCGTGAGTGAAGGTTATAAGAAAGAGATGGAGCTCGTAGGTGTTGGTTACCGTGTTTCAAATCAGGGTAACATCATTGAGTTCTCACTCGGCTATACCCATCCGATTTTCATCCAGCTTCCTAAGGAAGTAAAGGTTGAGACGAAGATGGAGCGTAACCAGAATCCGCAGATTATCCTTGAGTCTTGTGACAAGGCTCTGCTCGGTCTGATTTGTGCTAAAATTCGTTCTTTCCGTATGCCTGAGCCTTATAAAGGAAAGGGTATTTTGTTCAAGGGTGAGGTTATCCGTCGTAAGTCGGGTAAGTCAGCATCAGCTAAGTAACTTTAATTGATTGACGATTATGACAACGAAGAAAGTAGAAAGACGAATTAAGATCAAACATAGAATTCGCAAAAGCGTGTTCGGCACAGCCGAGCGTCCCCGTCTGAGCGTGTTCCGCAGCAACAAGCAGATCTATGCTCAGGTTATCAATGATTTGGAAGGTAAAACACTCGCATCTGCATCATCTCTGGGTCTTGAGGCTATGCCGAAGATCCAGCAGGCTGAAAAGGTCGGTGAGTTGGTAGCTAAAAAGGCTCAGGAGGCAGGCGTGAGTGCTGTAGTCTTCGACCGTAACGGTTATCTGTATCATGGCCGTGTAAAGTCGCTTGCAGACGCAGCTCGTAAAGGTGGACTTAATTTCTAAACGATTATGGCAATGAAAAATGTTAAAGTAAATAGTGACGTAGAGTTGAAAGACAGACTGGTTGCCATCAACCGTGTAACAAAGGTAACCAAGGGTGGTCGCACCTTTACATTCGCAGCTATTGTTGTTGTCGGTGACGGCAATGGTATTATAGGCTGGGGTTTGGGTAAGGCTGGTGAAGTGACAGCAGCTATTGCCAAGGGTGTTGAATCAGCCAAGAAGAACCTTGTGAAGGTTCCTGTACTTAAGGGTACCATCCCCCATGAGATGGAGGCTCGCTTCGGCGGTGCACAGGTGTTCCTAAAGCCGGCTGCTGCCGGTACTGGTCTTGTTGCCGGTGGTGCTATGCGTGCTGTATTGGAGAGTGTTGGTGTCAAGGACGTGCTTGCTAAGTCTAAGGGTTCTTCTAACCCCCACAACCTGGTTAAGGCTACCATCCTTGCCCTGAGTCAGATGCGCGATGCCTTTACCGTAGCAGGTACACGTGGTATCAGTATGGAAAAAGTATTTAGAGGTTAAAGGAGAATAAAACTATGGCAACAATTAAAGTAAAGCAGATTAAGAGTAAGATCGGTTATCCGGTAGACCAGAAGCGTACGCTCCAGGCTCTCGGCCTGCGTAAGATCTCTCAGGTTGTTGAGGTAGAGGATACTCCTTCAATCCGTGGTATGATTCGCAAGGTGCACCACCTGGTGACCGTCGTTGAGTAATTAACAAATTAAATGTAAATTCGATTATGAAACTGAATAATTTAAAACCAGCTGAGGGCTCAACCCACTCACGTCGTCGTATTGGTCGCGGACCAGGTTCTGGTCTGGGTGGTACTTCTACCCGTGGTCACAAGGGCGCCAAGGCTCGTTCTGGTTATAAGAGAAAGATTGGTTTCGAAGGTGGTCAGATGCCTCTCCAGCGCCGTGTGCCGAAGGGTGGCTTCAAGAACATCAATCATAAGGAGTACTTTGCAGTGAACCTCTCTACGCTTCAGAAACTTGCCGAGGAGAAGAACCTTACAAAGATTGGCATAGCAGAACTCGTGGCTGCAGGTCTTACCAACGGCAAGGAACTTGTAAAGGTTCTGGGTAATGGTGAACTGAAAGCCAAGATTGATGTAGAGGCAAACGCCTTCTCAAAGACTGCCGAGGATGCTATCAAGGCAGTAGGTGGTAACGCAACAAAAATCTAAACTGTACAATGAAGAAGTTAATAGAGACACTGAAGAACATCTGGAAGATTGAGGATTTGCGTCAGCGTATCCTTATCACACTCCTGTTTGTAGCGATTTATCGTTTTGGCTCGTTTGTGGTACTCCCCGGTATCAATCCTGCCATGTTGAGCCAGTTGCAGTCTCAGACTGCTGGCGGTCTGATGTCGCTGCTGGATATGTTCTCCGGTGGTGCATTCTCCAACGCATCTATCTTTGCGCTTGGAATCATGCCTTACATCTCTGCTTCTATCGTAATGCAGCTTCTCGCTGTCGCTGTTCCTTACGTGCAGAAAATGCAGCGTGAGGGCGAGAGCGGCCGTAAGAAAATCAGTATGTATACCCGTTGGCTGACGGTGGCAATCCTGCTGTTTCAGGCACCGGGTTATCTGATGAACCTGAAGATGCAGGCCGGAGCAGCCCTGGCAACAGGAATCTCGTGGTCTGTATTCATGGTTCCTGCTGTCATCATCCTTTCTGCAGGAAGTATGTTCATCCTGTGGTTGGGTGAGCGCATTACGGATAAAGGTATAGGAAATGGTATCTCGCTGATCATTATGATCGGTATCATCGCACGTCTGCCTCAGGCTTTCATCCAGGAGGTAAGTTCACGTTTCACTGCTATTACAGGCGGTGGACTGGTGATGTTCCTTGTCGAGATTATCATTCTCTATGCAGTTGTTTGCGCATCTATCGTTTTGGTACAGGGTGTCCGCAAGGTACCTGTACAATATGCTAAGCGTCTTGTAGGAAACAAGCAGGTGGGTGGTGCCCGTCAGTACATCCCGCTGAAACTGTTCGCTGCCAACGTGATGCCTATCATCTTTGCTCAGGCACTGATGTTCATCCCGCTGACCATCGTTCAGTATTCTGCTCCTGAGAATGCAAGTTGGTTTGTCCGTACGATGCTTGATCATCACAGTTGGACCTACAACATCATTTTCGCGCTCCTGATTATTGCATTCACCTATTTTTATACAGCGATTACTCTGAACCCGACTCAGATGGCCGAGGATATGAAGCGTAATAACGGTTTCATTCCTGGCATTAAGCCTGGTAAGGAGACGGCAGAGTATATTGATACTGTGATGTCACGCATCACTCTACCTGGTTCTCTGTTTATTGCTTTTATCGCTGTTATGCCAGCGCTGGCTAGTCTGTTGAATGTACAAGATGCGTTTTCTCAGTTCTTCGGTGGAACTTCTCTGTTGATCCTTGTCGGTGTAGTGCTAGACACACTTGCACAGATTGAGAGTCATCTGTTGATGCGCCACTATGATGGTTTGCTCAGTTCAGGCCGAATCCACGGCCGCGGAATGGCTGCATACTAATCTTCTATGAAGATATTTCTGAAGACTGAAGATGAGATAGAGCTGATGCGCCAGGCTAACCAGCTTGTTGGTAAGACGCTTGGTGAATTGGCAAAACATATAAAGCCTGGTGTAACGACCCTCCAGTTGGATAAGATTGCCGATGAATTCATCAGAGATCATGGTGCTGTTCCGACATTTAAGGGGTTCCCTAATCCTTATGGAGGGCCGTTCCCTGCCAGCATTTGCACATCGGTCAACGATGTTGTTGTTCATGGCGTGCCGAATGCGGAGACTGTTCTGAAAGAAGGAGATATTATCTCTGTTGACTGTGGGACACTCCTCAATGGCTTTAATGGAGACTCTGCGTATACGTTCTGTGTAGGTGAGGTTTCGGAAGAAGTCAAGCAGCTGTTGAAAACGACAAAAGAGTCGCTTTATCTTGGTATAGAGCAGGCTGTTGCTGGTCATCATCTAGGTGATATCAGTAGTGCAGTGCAGGATTATTGTGAGGCTCAGGGATATGGTATCGTGCGTGAGTTGACTGGTCATGGTATTGGCCGGGATATGCATGAAGATCCACAGGTGCCCAATTATGGCAGGCGGGGTAATGGTGTTATGCTGAAGGCTGGTATGTGTATAGCGATAGAACCGATGATCACGATGGGGAATCGCGCTATCTGGCTGGATCAGGATCGTTGGACGATCCGTACCCGAGATGGTAAGGCGGCAGCTCATTTTGAGCATACGATAGCCATCCGACGTGGAAAGGCAGAAATTTTGTCTTCATTCGATGAGGTTGAACAACTAGAAGGAAATATTTATTAGAGCATTTATGGCAAAGCAATCCGCTATTGAGCAGGACGGAACAATCGTTGAGTCACTGTCGAACGCGATGTTTCGTGTAGAACTTGAAAATGGAGTCCAGATTATTGCGCATATCTCAGGTAAGATGAGAATGCACTACATCAAGATCCTCCCAGGCGACAAGGTCAAGGTAGAAATGAGTCCTTATGACCTTACCAAGGGACGAATCGTATTCAGATACAAATAAACAAGAGGAACAAATATGAAAACAAGAGCATCATTGAAGAAGCGTACTCCTGACTGCAAGATCGTACGTCGTAAGGGTCGCCTGTTCGTTATCAACAAGAAGAACCCTAAGTATAAAATGCGTCAGGGTTAATGTTAAATAAGCATAAAAAGTGCGGAGGTTTGAGAAAATCTTCGTACCTTTGCATGCTTTTTAGCAAGATTTCGAAATTTTTAGTTATTTATTTTATCTTTTTTATTAACAAATGGCAATAAGAATTGTTGGAGTAGATTTGCCCCAGAATAAGCGTGGCGAAATCGCATTGACCTATATCTATGGTATCGGTCGAAGTAGTTCAGCAAAGATATTGGATAAGGCAGGTGTCAGCCGCGACCTGAAGGTAAGCGAGTGGAGTGACGACCAGGCAGCCAAGATCCGTGAAATTATCGGCGCTGAATTCAAAGTAGAAGGTGATCTCCGCAGTGAGATCCAGTTGAATATCAAGCGACTGATGGATATTGGTTGCTATCGTGGAGTCCGTCATCGTAATGGTCTTCCTGTTCGTGGTCAGAGCACAAAGAATAATGCTCGTACCCGTAAGGGAAAGAAGAAGACTGTTGCTAATAAGAAGAAGGCTACGAAGTAATTCTAAGTTGAACAGTTTAATGATTTAAGAATTATGGCAAAGAAAACAGTCACTTCAAAGAAAAGAAACGTGAGAGTAAACGCTATGGGTCAGCTCCACGTACACAGTTCTTTCAATAATATTATCGTTTCACTGGCAAACGATGAGGGTCAGATTATCTCTTGGTCTTCAGCTGGCAAGATGGGCTTCCGTGGTTCTAAGAAGAATACACCGTATGCTGCTCAGATGGCTGCTGAGGATTGTGCAAAGGTTGCTTACGACCTTGGTTTGCGTAAGGTGAAGGCTTATGTTAAGGGGCCTGGTAACGGTCGTGAGTCAGCTATTCGTGCCGTCCATGGTGCAGGTATCGAGGTTACTGAGATTGTAGACGTTACGCCACTGCCACACAATGGCTGCCGTCCCCCGAAGCGTCGCCGCGTATAATATTTATTGTATTTATTTGAACAAGAAACATTTTATTTTATTATGGCAAGATATTTAGGACCGAAATCAAAAGTTGCCCGCCGATTTGGAGAAGCCATTTTCGGACCGGACAAAGTTTTGTCCCGCAGGAACTTCCCCCCGGGACAGCATGGCAATAACCGTCGCCGCAAGATGTCGGAGTATGCTGTCATGTTGGCAGAGAAGCAGAAAGCCAAGTATACCTATGGCGTACTTGAGCGTCAGTTCCGTAATTTGTTTGAGAAGGCTGCAAAGGCCGACGGCATCACTGGTGAGGTGCTCCTCCAGTTGTTGGAGAGCCGACTCGACAATGTTGTGTTCCGTCTTGGTATTGCTCCTACTCGCGCTGCTGCCCGTCAGCTCGTTGGTCACAAGCACATCACCGTTGACGGCAAGGTAGTGAACATTCCTTCATTCCAGGTTAAACCCGGTATGATCGTAGCTGTTCGCGAGAAGTCGAAGTCTCTCGAGGTTATTGAGGCCGCCCTTGCTGGTTTCAACCATAGCAAGTACCCCTGGATCGAGTGGGATGAGAACTCTAAGAGCGGTAAGTTCCTCCATATGCCGGAGCGCGCTGACATCCCCGAGAACATTAAGGAACAGTCAATCGTTGAGTTGTACTCTAAGAACTAAAATCATTTAAATTAATGGCGATATTAGCATTTCAAAAACCCGATAAAGTCGTAATGTTGGAGGCCAACGACAAGTTCGGCAAGTTCGAATTTCGTCCTTTGGAGCCTGGCTTCGGTGTAACCATTGGTAACGCCCTGCGCCGCATTCTTCTTTCATCACTTGAAGGCTATGCTATCAACACCATCCGAATTGCTGGTGTCGAGCATGAGTTCTCTTCAGTCCCCGGTGTTAAGGAAGACGTGACCAACATGATCTTGAACCTGAAGCAAGTTCGGTTCAAGCAAGTAGTAGAAGAATTCGAGAACGAGAAAGTCAGTATCACGGTCGAGAATTCTACCGAATTCAAAGCCGCTGATATAGGCAAGTATCTGACTGGATTTGAGGTGCTGAATCCCGATTTGGTGATTTGTCATTTAGATTCCAAGGCATCGATGCAGATTGACCTTACGATCAACAAAGGTCGTGGCTATGTACCCGCTGATGAGAATCGCGAGTTCTGCACCGACGTGAACGTAATTGCAATCGATTCTATTTACACTCCGATCCGTAACGTCAAGTATGCTGTTGAACCGTATCGTGTTGAACAGAAGACCGACTACGACAAACTTGTACTTGAGGTAACGACGGATGGTTCCATTCACCCGAAGGATGCACTGAAGGAGGCTGCCAAGATTCTGATTTACCACTTCATGTTGTTCTCTGATGAAAAGATAACACTTGAGAATAATGAAACTGAGGGTAATCAGGAATTCGATGAGGAGATCCTGCACATGCGCCAGTTGCTCAAGACTCGTCTCGTTGACATGAACCTCTCTGTTCGTGCCCTCAACTGCCTGAAGGCTGCTGATGTGGAGACACTTGGCGACTTGGTACAGTACAACAAGACTGACCTCCTGAAGTTCCGTAACTTCGGTAAGAAATCGCTCACCGAGCTTGATGATTTGCTCGAGAGTCTGAATCTGTCGTTTGGAACCGATATTTCAAAGTATAAACTGGACAAGGAGTAACTGTAGGCTTACACCTATAAGACTCGAAGCCCAATAAAAGTAAAAAAACAGACATGAGACATAATAAGAAATTCAACCATCTTGGTCGTACTGCATCTCACCGCAGTGCCATGCTTACTAACATGGCCATCTCGCTGATTATGCACAAAAGAATCACTACGACCGTCGCTAAGGCTAAGGCCCTGAAGAAGTATGTAGAGCCCCTGATCACCAAGTCAAAGGAGGATTCTACTAATTCTCGTCGTGTAGTATTCAGCTACCTGCAGAATAAGGAGGCTATCAAGGAACTCTTCGGAGAGGTAGCTCAGAAGGTAGGTGACCGTCCCGGTGGCTACACTCGTATCATTAAACTTGGTACACGTCAGGGTGACGCTGCACAGGTTTGCTTCATCGAGCTTGTTGACTTTGATCCAGAAATGGCAAAGGAGACAAAGAAGAAGTCTACCCGCCGCTCTCGCAAGTCAGTTCCTAAGGCTGAGGCAGCTCCTGCTGCTGAGGAGGCAAAGGCTGATGCTCCCGCAGAGGAGGCCGCACCTGTAGCAGAGGAAAAGGCTGAATAAGAGGTTTTATATTCCCTTCAATATGACGAGTCTGCATCCCTTAAGATGCAGACTTGTTTGCTTTTAGGGTTTCCCCTATGTCTTTTTCGGGTTTTCCCCTTGCTTGGCATGAAGAATATCCTTACCTTTGCAGCGTGAACAAATAAAAGAGTTGAGATTATGAAGAAAGCATTGGTAGTATCTGTTTTTTCACTGTTCTTGTTTAGCAGTTGTGGAACCTACACCGCCACAGGTGCATATACCGGTGGTACTTTCGGTTCGATTATTGGTTCGGCTATCGGCGGTATAGCTGGCGGTCCGCGAGGTAGCGACATAGGCACATTGATCGGAATGGCCAGTGGTGCAGCCGTGGGTGCCGCTGTTGGAGCAGCTGCCGACAACGCCCGGCAGCAGCGCTATGAGGATATGTATTACAGGAACGACAGGCGAGGCCGCTCATCGGATTTCGATCGCTAATACGGTCTCTACTATGGGAGCCATATCATAGTATCGATAATCAGCCAGACGGCCGCCGAAGAT
>Ga0247611_10003190_pt1 | contig 24786 bp, 13 predicted proteins | sample 177DNAGHGhighgp2_FD_192422 | JGI IMG/M metagenome (GOLD analysis project Ga0247611, IMG submission 192422) | Sheep rumen microbial communities from Palmerston North, Manawatu-Wanganui, New Zealand - 1770 DNA GHGhigh gp2 | ecosystem: Host-associated > Mammals > Digestive system > Stomach > Rumen... | reverse complement strand
TAACTCATCCCAATTCATCCATAATCATCCAAACTAATCTTTTTGCAAGTTGCAAAGTTGCAAGTTGCAAGGTTGCAAATGGATAATCAAAATAGTACGCACAGCACTCCTGACCCCGTGTGCTTTATCAATTCATCCATTAAGACAATTTGCAGGCATGTTAACATTTAACAATTTAACAATTTAACAATTGGTGTTTGATAAATGGAGTAAGAAATAAGTAATATTATATATATATTATAATATATATATAATATTAATATATAATTATAATATATTATTGATGTTTGTTGTTGATTTTCGAAAAAAGCAATTGTTAAATTGTTAATTGTTAAGTTTCTGAGAATATGTAAAAGTTTAAGATTGCTATTTGAATACGGAACTATTTGCGCAAAACTCTTTATTCTATTATACTTTTTTTTACATAATTCGAAAATTATTTGTACCTTTGTAGTCAAATATTTTACCTTAAACATTTTAACATCAAAAACATCTTATCTATGACTAAAGAGAAATTCATGATCAGAGCTTATGGCAAGTCGGAGTATGCCATGATGCTGTTTCCTCACATCGAAGATCCGAAGGTGGCGCAGGCCAAACTGCTGCGCTGGATCAAGAAGGACAAGCAGTTTCACCAGAGTCTCGTGGGGATGGGACTCTCCTCACACGACAAGGACTATAGCCCGGAACAGGTGAGGGCGATAGTGGAGAAGTTCGGCGCGCCAGGGGAGTATGAGGTTTGAGATTTGAGGTTTGAGGTTTGAGGTTTAGTTTTCGAGGAAGGATTTTTTTCGAGGAGTGAGGAGTGAGGAGTGTGGAGTGAGATTACTCTGGTGGCGGAGGAAGGTAACTTCTTCCCCTCCTGAGTTAGGAGGGGAGCCCGTCAGGGCGGGGTGGTCTGAAGAGGCGCTATAACTGCCCACAGATATTGCATTGGCCGTTCTTCAGACCACCCCTAACCCCTCCTAACTCAGGAGGGGAAGAGGTTACTAAAGGACGGCAGTTAAGGGCGTAAGGGATGCCTGGAATGGGTGTAAAGGATAGGGAGTTACATAGATAAAGTCCTATCCTTTATAAGGTTAGGAGGCATCGGTAACAGGGTAAACAGGCAGGGTTTACGGAGTAAAGTGGCAGGGGGGTGGGGAGTAGAGATTAATTAGGATTAAAATGGATGAATTGGGATGAGTTAAGATGAGTTGGGATGAAGTGAGTCGGAGGAATGTTGTAATTTTGCAGGCGGAAAGGGACAGAAGCCAGAGACGTTTATATCACGCCATAGAGTCATCGCACTATCAAAAAAAAACAGTATCACCTGAGACTTTTTGCGCTACAGATTTTGTATAATTAAAAAAAAATGTATCTTTGCACACAGAAAACAATTTATTCCAAACAAAATGAAAACAACATCGTTTACTATGATTAGAAATTTGTTTATCGGTATTTTTATGGCTGTCGCTGCTGCGGGCTCATGGGCGCAGGAGGCGAAGGAGATGGTTTATCCGCAGGCGGAATGGTGCAAGGCAGGCAACATCCTGATGCATACGCCTGGACAGGAGTTGTTCAATGGTGTCATACACCCGTCTGCAGGTCTGTTTGAGAACTATTTCGACGTGGACAAGGCTGCCGAAGAGCACGAGAACTACATCAAGATGCTGGAGGCTAACGGCATTCAGGTATATAAGGTCACAGACATCCTCAAGCAGATGAGTATCGACGACCTGCTGAGACTGGCTTCAAAGGAACTCAACTATGACATCAGCGACATACCTGACGAGGATCCTGAAAAGACGGAGGAATATCGGCAGAAGGTGCTGCACAAGATGAGCCGTGCCGACCTGATACGCTGCATCTTGCTCCAGCCAACCGTGAAACTCACCAAGACGGACAACAACACGGGTTATGAGGCGATCTATATCCAGAATCCGATCATGAACCTCTACTTCACCCGCGACCAGAGCATCACGACCCCACGTGGACACATCATCTGCAACATGAACAGCAGCCAGCGTGCCCCAGAGACCGACATCATCGAGGCGTGCTACAAGTATCTGGGACTGGAGCCTATCCTGCGCATCGGCGGCGAGGGCCGTCTGGAGGGAGGCGACTACATCCCTGCCGGAACGATCTCGTTCATTGGATGCGGCATGCGCACCAACGACGAGGGCATACGACAGTTGCTGGAGTATGATGCCTTCGGACATGACACCGTGGTAGTGGTGCGCGACCACAAACGGTGGCAGATGCAGATGCATCTTGACACCCACTTCAACATCATTGACAAAGACCTGTGTACGATGGTGAGCAGCCGCCTCAACGCGAAACCTGGCGATCCGGAATACGACACCTGCGACATCTGGACCCGCGAACCTGGCACAAAGGCCTATTCGCTATGGAAGAAAGACCAGCCCTTTGTGGAATTTATACGCAACAGGGGCTTTGACATCATACCTATAGACGTGGATGACGAGATGCACTATGCCAACAATTTCCTGACCATTGCTCCTCGCCACATCATGGCTGTCGGGGGACAGTCTGCAGCGCTTCAGCAGCGTTTCATCGATGCTGGCGTCACCGTGGAATGGGTGCCGCTGGAGAGTCTTATCGACGGCTTTGGCGCAGCACACTGCATGACGCAGGTACTGCAGAGGGAGAAGTTCACGCCAGCCTCACCGTCTTCCGTCGCCGGCATACGTGCCAAAGGAGAGAACGCCACCACGGCATACCGCCTCGACGGCACCGTGGCCGACAAGGATGCTCATGGCATCATCATAGAGAACGGAAAGAAAACACTTATCAGGAAAGCGGAATAAGCAGCCGTGGGGGGAGTCCCTCTCTCCCCACGACCCTCAGAAAAGTTCTGCGGGGATGAGACGCTGAGCGTTGGCGAAGTCCTCGGGGGTGTCGAGTTCGATAGAGAAGAAACTGGTGGTATCGACGATACGGAAAGTGTGACCCTGGGGGATGAGTCGCTCGAAGGCACGCTCATAGAAGATGTCGATGAGCCCCTCGCCCTCGATCATCTGCTCGAGTTCGCGGAAGAGGGCGGTGCTGTAGTCGGCCGTCATGTGCTCGATACCCACACTCTCGCCTGCGGCATCCTCCGGACGGCAGGTCTTGCTGATCTCAGTGATGCGTCCTTCGGCATCAGCCACAATCTTCATTTCCTCCTCACCCAGTTCATGGCGGTTGAGCGCCAGGGCACTGCCCTCCACGCTCAGAACGGCTGGCAAGACGGCAGGATCGCAGAGGATGTCGCTGTCCATGAGCAGGAATTCGCGTCCGTCAGTATAGGGGCGTGTGAGCCAGAGGGAGAAGATGTTATTGTTGTGGGCGTAGTCGGGATTGTCGATGAAGTGGATGGTGAGAGGTGAGGGTTGAGAGGTAAGAGGCGAGGGATTACCCTGCGGGGTGAGATAGTGCGTCGTGAGGAAGTCGCGGATCATGTTGGCACGATAGCCAGTGACGACGACGAGTTCACGGATGCCAGTGGCGAGCATGGCATCGACGGTGCGCTGGAGGAGCGTACGCTCTCCGACTTTGAGAAGACACTTCGGACGTTCGTCCGTGAGGGGCCTGAGGCGCTTGGCCATTCCGGCAGCGAGAATTACTCCAATCATATTGTATTTTGTTTACAGTTTACAGTTTACGGTTTACAGTTGATTACACTGACGGATCAGAACGGCTTGCCAGGTTATCATCTGTAAACTGTAAACCGTCAACTGTAAACAATTAAATCATCCCCTCTCCTGGTGCTCGCGCATGTAGTCGCGGGGCGACATACCGTAGTACTTACGGAAGATGGTGGAGAAGGAGGCGCTGTTGGCAAAGCCGCAGGCATACATCACCTCAGTGACGTTCATGCCCTTCTCGGCAAGCAGTTGGGCAGCCTTCTTCAGACGGATGCTGCGGATGAAGTCGTGGGGCGTCTGACCCGTGAGTTCCTTCATCTTACGATGCAAGTGGACACGGCTGATGCCGACCTCGTCGGAGATCATGTCGATGTTGAGGTCGGAGTTGGTGAGGTTCTTGCGGATGCAGTCCATGATCTTCTCGAGCAACTTATCGTCAGGCGACTTGAGCCGGATGTCCTCTACGCGCTCTTCGAGTTCGTCTGTGCGCTCGTATTTCATCTTCAGCAGTTTGTGAGAACTGAGCAGATTGAGGATGGTGCGCCGCAGGATGTCCATGTTGAACGGCTTGACGATATAGGCGTCGGCACCTGTCTCCAGGCCTTCCAGACGGTCTTCGTCGCGGTTACGGGCCGTGAGCAGTATGACGGGTATGAAGTTGGTAGAGGTATTGGTCTTAATCTGCGAACAGAGGGCGTTGCCATCCATCTCTGGCATCATCACGTCGCTGATGACGAGGCTGGGCTTGGAACGATAGACCTCGGTGAGTGCCTCGCGGCCATTGATACAGGCGCGGACATCGTAGTCTTTGGAGAGTTCCGCCTCGAGGTAGTTGCGTATCTCGTCGTCATCCTCGGCAATGACAATAGTGGTGCCGTGAGTGTCGCTCTGCTCGAAGGGTGTCTCCTCTTCCTCTTCTTGCTCAAGGGCAGACTGCAGTTCAACCAGCGACTCCTGTGGCAGTTCGCTCTCGCTGATCATCTCCTCAGGACTGAGGTGTGCGTTGCCCAGCGGGATGGTGATGACGAACTCACAGCCCTCGTCGAGGTTGTGGACGGAGATGGTGCCGTGGTGCATCTCGACCAGCGAACGGGTGAGGTCGAGGCCGATGCCTGTGCCCGCATTGCGGTCGTTGGTGGCACTGTCGGCCTGATAGAAGCGCTGGAAGATCTTCTCCAGTTTGTCTTCAGGTATCTTCTCACCGTTGTCGCGGATGGCGATGGTGGCCGTCTTGTCGTCGTGCGTGAGGCGGATGCCGATCTCGCCGCCTGAGGGTGTGTACTTGAAGGCGTTGGAGAGCACGTTGACGATGACCTTGTCGAAGTTCGAGCGGTCGATCCACACAGGCAACTCGTCGCAGTCGTGGTCGAAGGTGAACTTGATCTGACGGGTCTTCGCCTGATGTGCGAAGAGGGTGTAGATGTCGTTGACGAAGCCCACGAGATTGCGCTCGCTCATACGCATCTGCATCTGTCCCTTGTCAATCTTCCGGAGGTCCATCATCTGGTTGATCAGGTTGAGGATGCGCTCGGCATTGCGGCGGATGGTCTCATAGACGCTCTTGCGCTCAGGGTCTTCCTCTTTCTTGATGAGTGAGAGGAGGGGCGTGAGAATAAGCGTCATCGGGGTTCGGATATCATGACTGATATTCATGAAGAAGCGCAGTTTGGCCTCACTCATCTCCTCGGCATGGATATGTGCCTGAAGGCGCAGGCGGTTCTGCTCACGATGGTGACGATAGGCGAGGAACTGCCAGACGAAGAGTCCGATGACGAGGGCATAGAAGAAATAGGCCCATGCGGAACGGTACCAGGGGCTGTGCACGACGACGGTGAAACTGCGTTCAGGAGTCTCGACACCACTGCGCTCTGCTTTCACGCGGAAGCGGTAGGTGCCTGGTGGCAGATGGGAGAACGATAGTTCGTTGTGTCCTGCAGGCAGTGCACGGAAGGGCTCACCATTGATGCTGTAATGGAAGACGATATGCTCCGGGTTCTCGTAGGTCAGCGTGGAGAGGTGGATGGAGAACGAGTTGTCGTGGTATCCAAGCACGAAGTGGTTGCTGGCAGAGACAGGGGCCTCAGTGACCTGATAGCCACCAGAGCGCGTGGCGGTGCTGACAGGCTCGCCGTTGATGGTGAGTGCCGTCAGTTGGACGTTGGCATTCCACTGGCTCTGCTTGATGTCCGCGGGGTTAAACCAAGTGACGCCACCCGTGCCTCCGAAGAGGATGGTACCAGTGGCATCCGACCACGAGGCACCGTCGCTGAATTCATTGCTCTGCAGACCGTCGTCGGCAAAGTAGTTCATCACGGGACCCTTGTTGGGGTCGAAGGAGCAGAGGCCATGGTCCGTGGATATCCAGAGCAAGCCATGCTGGTCACGCTCTATGGCGGCAATGCCGTTAGAAGGGAGACCGTTTTCGACGGTATAGTGCTTGGTCTGCTTCGACTTGAGATCGTAGCAGTAAAGTCCTGAGTTCGTACCGTACCACAGTCGTCCGTCGTACTCACGGGCCACCCTGATGGGCACGCTGTAGTCGAGGCAGTTGACGCCAAAGGTCTTCGTCCAACTGTCGCTGGCGATATCGAGGCAGCAGAGTCCCATCGACGTGGCGACATAGAGGCGGGCACCGTCTGGAGAGAACGAGATCTGCGAGATGTAGTCGTTGGTGATGCTGTTCATCGAGGGCTCGTTGGGGGCGTTCTCCCGCATCACGTAGGTGCGGAACTGTCCGTCAGCGGGGTTATAGCAGATGACACCGTGGCGCATGGTGGCCAGCCAGAGGCGGTCCTGGGCGTCGACCTCGATATCCATGATGACGAGGTGGTCGTCCTGGGGATAATTGAAGCGCTTGTACTGGAACGTCCTGGGGTCGATGCTGCCTCCCCCTTCGCCGTAAGAGCCAATCCAAACACGCCCGTCGCTGGTCTCTGCCATGGCCATGACGGTAGAGGGATAACCCTCTAAGAGATGGCGCACGAGTTGGCCTCCAGGTTTGATGACGTAGATGCCGTCCTTGTCAGTACCCTCCCAGGCCACGCCACGGCTGTCGAAGAGTACGCTGACCACGCAGGCCGAACCAGCCACATTGCGGGAACTGCCCAGTTTATAGCCCATGTACTCGAAGCCGTTGGAAGTGATAGGCTGACAGAAGATGCCCTTCTGGAGCATGCCGAACCAGAGGTTTCCGCTGTTATCCTCGATGATGGAATAGACCTTGCTCTTGGAGAGATCTACCGCCTGACTGAAGAAGGGATTATCGGTGAAGGTGTCCTGACGGGGGTCGTAGATGGCGACACCCTTACCGTCGTAGCCTATGATGATGCTGTTCTGGCTGGTGCAATAGAGCGACGAGATTTCTTTCAGGCCTGTCGCCGCCACGTGGACAAAGTCGCTTCCCTGCTGACGGTAGAGGCCCGCATTGGTGGCTACAAAGATGTTGCCGTCGCGATCGGAGCAGAGTTGTCCGAGAATGAGGTCCTTCCGGTCCTTGAGGTAGTGCTGCAGCCGCTGACCGTCGTAACAGATGAGGCCCTCCTGGTCTGACACCATCCAGAGACGGCCTTTCTGATCTTCGAGCAGGGAATTGACGGTATGGAGGTTGGCGAATTCACCACCGAGTTGACGGGCCGTCTTCTGATCAGTGAACTTCATCAGTCCGAGGCCGGAGGAGCCTGCGAGCACGTCGCCGTTGGCACGTTCCAGGAAACAGGTGGCATAGCCATAACTCTCCTTGCCCTGATGGTCCAGGAGGGTGACATTATGGAACTCTTCGCCGTCCCAGGTCTGCAGGGCGCCATACATGCCGAAGTAGAAGAGGCCGCTGCGGTCCTGCATCATACAGTTCACATAGTTGCTGGCCAGTGTCTTGTCGGCCTCGTTCTCTTTCTTGAAGACGCGGAACTGATAGCCGTCGTAACGATTGATGCCATTGCGGGTAGTCACCCATAGGAACCCATCGTGATCAAGATATACCTGAGTAACGAAACTACTGGACAACTGATGACTATCAGTAGTGTAGAATTTGCCCATCTGTGCACGTAAGCCCACAGTAAGGCAAAATAATAGTAGCGTTAGTAGTAGCCTTAACTTCATTGCTTTGATTTAAATTCGGATGCAAAGTTAGTTATTTTTTTATAAACACAAAACTTTTTAATTGTTTTTTCGTAAATATCAACAGAAATATAGCCGCTCTTTCAGAAATAAGTGCTATCTTTGCAGACGAATTATCAAAACATTCATTACAATGAGACAATTACTGCTGACAAAGAAAATCATGGCTGTCGTGATGCTGGCGCTGGCCATGTCACTGAAAGTGAAGGCTGCAGACGCCTTCATCGTCTTCGAACCTGCCTCTGGGGCGTGGGAACTGAGCGACCCCAGCATCTGTATTGCCGAGGGTGAGCACAGTTGTGTCAGACTGGCTGTTGCCAACCTCGCCACTGACTTCGGAAAAGTCACCGGTACCGAAGCCACCATCACCTCTCTCACCGCTCACCTCTCACCTCTCACCTCTAAAAGCATCCTCATCGGCACCGTGGGTGCCAACAAGCAGATCGACCAGTGGGTGAAGCAGGGTGTACTGCGCGACCTGAAAGGCAAGACAGAGAAATACATCATCAAGACCATCGGCAACCAACTGGTCATCGCAGGCAGTGACAAGCGTGGCACCGTCTACGGCATCTACGAACTGTCGCGCCAGATAGGCGTCTCGCCCTGGTACTACTGGGCTGACGTGCCTGTAGAGAAACACACCTCTTTATATATCAAGGAAGGCGAATATACAGACGGAGAGCCGGCTGTCAGATACCGTGGCCTGTTCCTCAACGACGAGGCACCCTGTCTGACGACGTGGGTGAAGAACACCTTCGGCACCGACTTCGGAGGTCATAAGTTCTATGAGAAGGTGTTTGAGTTGATCCTCCGCCTGAAGGGCAACTACCTGTGGCCCGCCATGTGGGGCTGGGCTTTCTATGCCGACGACCCTGAGAACCTGAAGACCGCCGACGCCATGGGTGTGATGATGGGTACCTCGCACCACGAGCCCATGGCCCGCAACCATCAGGAGTATGCCCGTGACCGCAAGGGCTGGGGCGCCTGGAACTACAGCACGAACAAGCAGAATCTGGACCGTTTCTTCCGTGAGGGTATCGAGCGCATGAAGGGTACTGACGATATCGTGACCATCGGCATGCGTGGCGACGGTGACGAGGCCATGGGCAACGGTACGGACACGAAACTCCTGGAGAGCATCATCAACAACCAGCGCCGCATCATCAAGGAGGTGACGGGGAAATCGGCAGACAAGACGCCACAGATTTGGGCGCTCTATAAAGAAGTACAGGACTACTACGACGCAGGACTGCGCGTGCCTGACGACGTGACGGTACTGCTCTGCGACGACAACTGGGGCAACGTGCGCCGTCTGCCTACCGCTGAGGAACAGAAGCGCAAGGGTGGCTGGGGACTCTACTACCACGTGGACTACGTCGGAGCACCCCGTAACTCGAAATGGATCAACGTCACCCCCATCCAGAACATGTGGGAGCAGTTGCAACTGGCCTACAATGGTGGTATCCAGAAACTGTGGATCCTGAATGTGGGCGACCTGAAGCCCATGGAATACCCCATCCAACTGTTTATGGACATGGCCTGGGATCCCACGAAATACCATGTCGATAATCTCCTCGACCACACCCGTGACTTCTGCGCAGAGAGTTTCGGCGAGGATCAGGCCTGCGAGGCAACACAACTGCTGAACCTCGTGAGCAAATACAATGGCCGCATCACCTCGGAGATGCTCGACGCCAAGACCTACACCACCACAGAGTTCGCCAAGGTGGTGGCCGACTATCAGGCCCTCGAGGCCCGCGCCCTCAGACAGTTCATCACCCTGAAGCCCGAAGCCAAGGATGCCTACCGTCAGATCATCCTCTTCCCCATCCAGGCCATGGGCAACATCTACGAGATGTACTATTCCCAGGCTATGAACCACGAGTTGGCTGCTAAAGGCGATCCTGACGCCAACTGCTGGGCAGAGCGCTGCAGGAAGGCCTTTGAGCGCGACCAGCAACTAAGCCTGCAATACAACAAGGAGATCGCTGGTGGCAAGTGGGACGGCATGATGATCCAGAAGCATATCAGTTATAAGATCTGGAACGACAACTATCCCGCAGACGTCTGTCCTGACCTCATCGAGGTGAAGGCGCCTGCAGAGGGTCCGACATTCTCGCCTCGTGATGGCTATATCAGCATCGAGGCCGAGCACACCTGGAACCGTCAGGATGCCTCACAGGCACAGTGGACCGTCATCCCTTACATGGGCCGTACCCTCAGTGGCATCGCCCTCATGCCCTACACCGTGGGCACAGACAACGCTTCGCTGACCTACCGTTTCTCTCTGACTCAGGACACATCTCTCACCTCTCACCACTCACCACTCACCTCTATAAAAGTCCGCGTCATCACCAAGTCCACCCTCGACTTCCTCGACAAGGGCGGTCTCGTGTATGACGTTGCCATCGACGGTGGACAGCGTGTGAGTGTGAACTTCAACGCCAACCTCAACGAGAAGCCTGAGAACATCTACAGCATCTACTACCCCACCGTCGCCAGTCGTGTGGTGGAGAAAGAGGTGGAACTGCCACTCAGCGCCTCACAGGATACCCACACCCTGACCCTCCACCCACAGGACCCGGGCATCGTCTTCGAGAAGATCGTCATCGACCTCGGCGGCTATCAGCCCCAGTTCCTCTTCGGAGAAGAGTCGCCCAAGACCTATCAGAAATAACGTATAATCACAATAACCCAACTAATGAAAATGAACATGTTACGTATTCCCTGCATCGCCCTCTTACTGGGTGCCGCAGCAGGCCTCTCAGCGCAGAAGGCCATGACGCCCCCTCAAGGTGGCAAACAGATTAGTGACGAATTGATCGGTATCTTCTTCGAGGACATCAACAACTCTGCTGATGGTGGCCTCAATGCCGAACTGGTACAGAACGGCTCTTTCGAGTTCTCGCCCGTTGAGCGCGACGGCTGGGGCCCTGGCACGGCATGGAAGATGATTCGTCCCGGACACTCCCTGGGCACCCTCCAGGTGCGTCAGGACAACCCCGTCCATCCCAACAACGCCAACTACATGCGCCTCCACACCGAGCGTGTGAAGGAGTACTATGACTATAAGGGCTGGAAAGGCTTCGGTCTCCAGAACGACGGCTTCGACGGCATCTCCGTGAAGGCTGGCGAGAAGTATGACTTCTCCGCTTTCATGCGTAACGTCAGCGGTGGCGCCAAGCAAGTGCGCGTGGCACTCGTCGAGATGCAGGCAGGATGGCCTCCCAAGGATCCGAAACTGTTGGCTGAGACGGTCATCAACGTGAGCGACAATACCTGGAAGAAGTACGAGGCTGTGCTTACGCCTGACAGCACTTGTCAGAAGGCTTCGCTCCAGATGCTCGTGCTCAACACGGGCGATATGGATGTCGACGTGGTATCGCTGATGTCTGAAGACACTTATAAAGGTCACGGTATCCGCAAGGACCTCGCCCAGGCACTGGCCGACCTGAAGCCAAAGTTCATGCGCTTCCCTGGTGGCTGTGTGGTCCATGGCGGTGGCGACGGTTTCTGGAACACCTACCGTTGGAAGACCACCCTTGGTCCGAAGGAGACACGCCGTCAACTGAAGAACACCTGGGGTTATCACCAGAGTTGTGCCATCGGCTATTTCGAGTATTTCCAGTTCTGCGAGGATCTCAACATGGAGCCCGTGCCCATCCTGCCCGCTGGTGTGAGTTGCCAGGGTGCCAATGGTGGCTGGAACATGTGGCCCACCCAGGCTCAGGACGTCGTGCCGATGTCTGAGATGGACGAGTGGGTGGCAGAGGCCATCGACCTCATCGAATGGGCTAATGGCGACCCCGCCACGAACAAATGGGCGAAGATGCGTGCAGACGCTGGCCATCCCAAGCCCTTCAACCTGAAATATCTCGGTATCGGTAACGAGGAGAAGATCTCTCCCGAGTTCATCGAGCGCTTCAAGTATATCTATGAACGCGTGACGAAGGCCCATCCCGAGATCGTGATCGTGGGCACTGCAGGTCCTGGTTCTCACGCTGATAATCCCGACTACGAGGCTGGCTGGAAACTCGCCAACGAACTCGCCATGCCCATCCTCGACGAGCACTACTACGAGCCACGTGACTACTTCCTGAACAAGCGTCAGTATGACAACTATCCCCGTGACCGCAAGACGAAGGTCTATCTCGGCGAATATGCCGCCAAGGACAAGAAACTCATCGACGCCCTTGCCGAGGGCCTCTATCTGCTCCATGTCGAGCGCAACGGTGATGTGGTGGCCATGACCTCATACGCACCCCTCTTCGCCCGCAAGAACGGCACCCAGTGGAATCCCGACCTCATCTACTACGACAACGAGCGTCCGTTCCTCACCTGCAGTTACTATGTGCAGCAGATGTTCGGCCTGTCGTCAGGTAACTACTACTACGGCGACTGCGTGAAGTTCGAGGGCGATGCCGCTGACGTCTGTCAGCCACAGGAGAATGTGCACTATGGCCAGAGTGTCATCCTCAACACCAAGACGCGCCAACTCTTCGTGAAGATCTGTAACGCCACCGCCGAGGCCAAGACGGCACACCTCAACCTGTCGCGCTTCAAGGTGGGGAAGTTCGCTGAGAAGATGACCATCTCCGGACAGCCCGAGGACGAGAATAACTTCGACAAGCAGCCCATCGCTCCCGTCAAGGAGACCATCAAGATGAAGAAACGCATGGATGTGGAGGTTGCTCCCTACTCCTTCTCACTGATCACCATCAAATTATAATATAATAATGTCACACAGACCTCACTGATCTCGCAGATATCTGAGAATCAAGAATTTAAGAATTTTAGAATTATTCCGAGCCATTTGTCGCGCGACAATAATCTGTGAAATCTGTGAGATCTGTGTGACTAAACCATTAAAACTTATAGCCAAATGAAAAAAGTATTATCAACTATTCTGTTATGTGTGTTCGCCCTGACGGTGAGCGCACAGAAAGGTAAGGCCCAAAAAGCCGTCGTAAAAGAACCAGACCCCAACTTCTACATCTTCCTCTGTTTCGGACAGTCGAACATGGAGGGAGCCGCTCGTCCTGAGGCTCAGGACCTGAAGAGTCCCGGTCCACGATTCCTGTGGATGCCTGCCGTGGACTATCCCGCCACGGAGACACTCCCTGAACGTAAGATGGGCGAGTGGTATGAGGCCATTCCTCCCCTCTGCCGTCCCAACACGGGTCTGACCCCCGCCGACTGGTTCGGCCGTACGCTGGTGGAGTCATTGCCTGAGAACATCAAGATCGGCGTCATCCACGTCGCCATCGGCGGTATCGACATCAAGGGCTTCCTCCCCGACAGCATCGACAACTACGTGAAGACCAAGGCCCCAGGCTGGATGAAAGGCATGCTCGCCGCCTACGACAACAACCCATACAAGCGACTGGTCACACTGGCCAAGAAAGCCCAGAAAGACGGTGTCATCAAGGGCATCCTCATGCACCAGGGTGAGACCAACACAGGCGATCCGAAATGGGCTGGCATGGTGAAGGAGGTATACGACAACCTCTGCGGCGACCTCCAGTTGAAGCCCGAGGAGGTGAACCTCTATGCAGGCAACATCGTACAGGCTGGCGGCAAGGGCGTCTGCATCGGCTGTAAGAAGCAGATCGACGAACTGCCACAGACCCTCCACACCGCACAGGTCATCTCGTCTGACGACTGCACCAACGGTCCCGACCGTCTGCACTTCGACGCTGCTGGCTATCGTGAGTTAGGCTGTCGCTATGGTGAGGCCGTCGCCCGTCATCTGGGCTACGAGCCCAAGCGTCCCTACATCGAGATGCCCAAAGGCATCGAGATACCTGCCGACGCCTTCATCGCCGAGACCACCGTTCCTGGCAATGAGTTCCCAAAGGTCGACAAGGAAGGTCGCGCCTATTTCCGCATCTCTGCCCCTGAGGCCCGTAAGGTCATCGTCGACATCTGCGACAAGAAGTACGACATGCAGCCCGACGGCAAGGGTAACTTCATGGCCGTCACCGATCCCCTCGTGCCTGGCTTCCACTATTATTTCATGAATATCGGCGGTGTCAACTTCATCGATCCTGCCACAGAGACCTTCTTCGGCTGTAACCGTGAGTCGGGTGGTATCGAGATCCCCGAGGGCAGTGAGGGCGACTACTATCGTCCACAACAAGGTGTGCCCGCTGGTCAGGTGCGCAGCATCTACTACTACAGCAACGAGCAGAAGACGTGGCGCCACGCCATGGTCTACACGCCTGCCGAGTACGACCTGAAGGCCAACATCAAGAAGCGCTATCCCGTGCTCTATCTGCAGCATGGCATGGGTGAGGACGAGACTGGCTGGAGCAAGCAGGGTCACATGCAGCACATCATGGACAACGCCATCGCTGCGGGACGGGCCGTGCCGATGATAGTGGTCATGGAGAGCGGCGACATCAAGGCACCCTTCGGCCCCGGACAGTCCAGAGACCAGTACGGCAACTCGTTCTATCCCGTCCTGCTCAACGACCTCATCCCCTATATCGACGCAAACTTCCGCACGAAGACCGATCGTGAGAACCGTGCGATGGCTGGTCTCTCATGGGGTGGCCACCAGACCTTCGACATCGTACTCACCAACCTCGACAAGTTCTCCTATATGGGAACCTTCAGCGGTGCCATCTTCGGCCTCGACCTGAAGACCGCCTACAACGGTGTGTTCACTAATCCCGAGGCGTTCAACAAGCAGATCCACTACTTCCTGATGTGCAGTGGAACAGAGGGCATGGACAAGATGTTCGGGACGAAGAAGATGGTGGAAGACCTGAATGCCATGGGCATCAATGCCCACTACTCCGAGTCCACAGGCACCGCCCACGAGTGGCTCACCTGGCGTCGCGGCCTCAACGAGTTCATCCCACATCTGTTCAAGTAAGCAGATACCAATCCATTCAAGAAGTGCGCTGGCAGTCTTGCCGGCGCACTTATATTTAACGGCCCGTTAGACAGCAAAACCTTACAATCTTACAATCTTACATTGTATAGGAAAAATGTGGAAACATAGTTTTAATAATAATATATAATTATATATTATTAATCTTTAGAATTCAAAAAAACACATACTTTGTAAGATTGTAAGATTTTAGTCTGCGCTAAAAAAACTTCTTCCCCTCCAGACTCAGGGGGGAAGAAGTTATCAGGTACGACTGTCTCTTCGGGTTATTGCACCTTCGTCATTTCGAAAGTGGCGGTGTAGCTGGTATTGTCATCACGCATACGCAGGGCCTTCCACTTCATCTTGCCATCCTGGATGCTCTCAATCTCCCACCACTCACGGATTTCTTCGCTGTCGGCAGTCTTCTTCCAGCGGGTGCACAGCAGAGTGCCATCAACAAAATAGTCAGAAAGGAAGTCAGTATCTCCCTTCCAATCGCCGTCAACCATTCTGTAATATACATAGGTGCCGTCGGCCTTGTACTCCCAGCGGTGCAGTTCACCGTCGGTGTGGTCGTCTTCATCGCTGGTCACCATGCCTTCCCATGTGCCAACGATGTCTTGCTCATAGTCGTTGAAGATGCGCTCGTAGCGTTCATTTTCCCAGACCTCACCACCGATTTCCTCGCCATCCATATAGACTCTCCAATCGGAAGGCAGTTAAGGGTGTAAAGGATGCCTGGTAAGGGAGTAAAGGATAGGGAGTTATCTATATAAAGTCCTATCCTTTATAAGGTTAGGAGGCATTGGTAACGGAGTAAACAGGCATTACTAACAGGGTAAAGTGGCAGGGGGGGGCGATCATTTCCTTTATTTCATTAATTTCTGCGGAAAAATAAAAAAACGGGACTACTGAGGTTGTTTTTATGGAAATTCCCGTAATCACTATTGCAAAAGTAACATAAACTATGGCGAAAAATAACATTTCAACACTATGAAACAAATGATAAAGTTTATGAAACAGAAAATAAATAGAGTTTCAAATATTTGCCGTAACTTTGCACCAGATTCAAGAATAAAATTGTTTTAGTTATATTAGTAGTTAGTAGTTTTTCCTTCCCCGGGACCCAAGAAAAGCGTTTCTTGTCCCGGGGTTCTTTTTAGAAACAAAATCAAAGAATTATAAATATGAACAGACTATTGATTACCATGCTGCTCAGCGCCCTCACCACCATGAGCGCTCAGGCACAACAGCACAAGTTATGGTACAGCCAGCCGGCCCGCCACTGGCTGGAGGCCCTGCCCGTAGGCAACTCCCACCTCGGCGCCATGGTCTATGGCAAGACTGACACCGAAGAGATCCAACTGAACGAGGAGACCTTCTGGAGCGGTTCCCCCCACGACAACAACAGTCCTGAGGCCAAGGCCCATCTGCAGGAAGTGCGCGACTCTATCTTCGCCGGCAAGGAAGAGTCCGCCCACGCCCTCATCGACAAATACTTCATCAAAGGCCCTCACGGACAGAAATACCTGCCCCTGGGCGACCTGAGGCTGGCTTTCGACTATCAGGGGCAGTCTGCTCCCACCGACTACCGACGCGAACTGAGCCTGGCCGATGCGCTGGCCACCACGAGTTACGAGGTGGACGGCGTGAGATACAAGCGGACGGTCTTTGCCTCGCAGGCAGACAACGTCATCATCATACAGGTGACAGCCAGCAAGAGAAAGGCGCTGAACTTCACCGTGTCGTACGCCCTCGACGGCCAGCAGCCTGACGGCAAGACCGTGGGCAAGCACGAGAAGGCCTATATTATAGATAATGTGGAACATGAAGGCATAGCCGGTAAACTGCAGGCCGAGGTACGCGTGAAAGTGACGGCCGACGGTGCTGTCAGCGACGGGAACAACAGCATGAACGTGGACAAGGCCACCACCGCCACCATCTATGTCACCGCCGCAACGAACTACGTGAACTACCACTCCATCAACGGCAATCCAGCACTGAAGAACGTAGAGACGATGGCCTCCATCAAGAAAAAGAGTTATCAGCAACTCCTGAAAGACCATCTGCAGAAATACCAGGAACAGTACAACCGCGTATCGCTGACGCTGGGTAATCAGAATACTCAGATCCCCACCGACCAGCGCCTTGCAGCCTTCAATGCATCAGCAGACGAAATCGCAAATGGTAAATCTATCGACCTCGACATGGTGTCGCTGATGATGCAGTACGGCCGCTATCTGCTGATCTCCTCGTCGCAGCCTGGCGGACAGCCTGCCAACCTCCAAGGCGTATGGAACAACAAGAAAGACGCACCGTGGGACTCGAAATACACCATCAACATCAATGCCGAGATGAACTACTGGCCTGCCCTCGTGGGCAACCTCGCCGAGACGCAGCAGCCGTTCTTCTCGATGATCCGCGACCTGAGTGAGACGGGAATGAAGACAGCCCAGGAAATGTACGGTTGTCGTGGCTGGGTAGCCCATCACAACACCGACCTCTGGCGCATCGCAGGACCTGTCGACGGTACCCCCTGGGGCATGTTCCCCACTGGCGGTGCGTGGCTCACCACCCACCTCTGGCAACACTATCTCTACACGGGCGACAAGCAGTTCCTGGAAGAATACTATCCCGTGATGAAGGGCGCCGCTGACTTCCTGACCGACTATCTGACGCCCTATCCCGCTGACGGCTACATCAAGCAGGCCGCAGGCTGGCTCGTCACGGCTCCCACCGTCTCGCCCGAACACGGTCCTGTGGGCAAGAACACCACCGTCACCGCTGGTTCGACGATGGACAACCAGATTGTCTTCGACGTGCTCTCGCAGACCCTCGCCGCCGCCAAAGTCCTCGGCAAGGACCAATCTCAAATCTCAAATCTCAAAACTCAAATCTCAAAACTCCCTCCCATGCAGATAGGCCGTTACGGCCAGTTGCAGGAGTGGATGCAGGACGGCGACGACCCCAAGGACGAGCACCGTCACATCTCCCACCTCTACGGCCTCTATCCTTCTAACCAGATCTCGCCTTACTCCCACCCCGACCTCTTCACCGCCGCCGCCAACACCCTGAACCAGCGTGGTGACATGGCCACGGGCTGGAGTCTCGGCTGGAAGATCAACTTCTGGGCCCGTATGCTCGACGGCAACCATGCCTTCCGCATCATCAAGAACATGCTGAACATGATTCCCTACACGACCGAATGGGGGCCCCGTGGCGGTACCTATCCCAACCTCTTCGACGCCCATCCACCCTTCCAGATCGACGGCAACTTCGGCTGTGCTGCAGGTGTCTGTGAGATGCTCCTTCAGAGCCACGACAATGCCGTCCACCTGCTCCCCGCCCTGCCTGACGACTGGCGCGAGGGTGAAGTGAAAGGTCTGCAGGCCCGTGGTGCCTTCACCGTCGATATGGCGTGGGCAGAGGGCAGACTGCAACAGGCCACAATCACATCGAAGATCGGTGGCACCCTGCGTCTGCGCTCCTACGTCCCCCTGCAGGGCAACGGTTTGCGCAAGGCCTCCGGTGCCTGTCCCAACCCCCTGTTCGCATCGCCGGAAATCCGCCAGCCCCTGCATTCAGAGGAGTTGACGGAGTTCCCGCTGATCCCCCTGAAGGAGGTCTTCGAATACGATATCGACACCACGCCAGGGCAGGTAATCACCGTCAGCAGGCAGTAAACAGCCACGCCTACAGGCCTAAAAAACGTCAATGATACTTATGCGAAAGTATTTGTTACAAATGGGAATATTTAATGCCGGAAAAATTCGTAACTTTGCGGCGTTAAATTCCCGTATATGAATTACCGCTTATTATCAACTATCATTTGTTTCTGTGCCGGCCTTCAGTTGTCGGCACAGAATTTTCCTTATCAGAATCCTAATCTGAGCGCCAAGGAGCGCGCAGTGGATCTCTGCAGTCGTCTGACCCTTGATGAGAAGGCCATGCTGATGCTCGACGAGAGTCCTGCCATCCCACGCCTCGGCATCAAGAAGTTCTTCTGGTGGAGCGAGGCTCTCCACGGAGCAGCGAACATGGGCAATGTCACCGTGTTCCCTGAGCCTGTGGCCATGGCATCGTCGTTCAACCCCGACCTGCTCTACAAATGTTTCGACGTGGCCTCGACGGAGTTCCGCGCCCAGTACAACCACCGTATGCACGACCTCAACGGCGAGGACGAGAAGTTCCATAGTCTCTCGGTATGGACGCCGAACGTGAACATCTTCCGTGACCCCCGCTGGGGACGCGGACAAGAGACCTACGGCGAAGACCCGTATCTGACGAGTGTGATGGGTGTGCAGGTGGTTCGTGGCCTGCAGGGACCTGAGGATGCGAAGTACCGCAAACTCTGGGCCTGTGCCAAGCACTATGCCGTACACAGCGGCCCTGAGTACACCCGCCATACGGCCAATGTCAACAACGTCTCGCCCCGTGACTTCTGGGAGACCTATATGCCCGCTTTCAAGGCCCTGGTGCAGGATGCCAAGGTGCGTGAGGTGATGTGCGCCTACCAGCGTCTCGACGACGATCCCTGCTGTGGCTCGAACCGTCTGCTGCAGACCATCCTCCGCGACGAGTGGGGATTTGAGTACCTCGTGGTCAGCGACTGTGGTGCCGTCAGCGATTTCTATACCTCTCACAAGAGTTCTTCCTCGCCCGTCACCGCCTCTGCCAAGGCCACGATAGCGGGCACGGACGTGGAGTGCGGCTTCGGCTACGCCTATAAGAGCATCCCCGAGGCCGTGAAGCGCGGGCTCATCACCGAGGCAGAGGTCGACAAACACGTGATCCGTCTGCTCGAGGGCCGCTTCGACCTGGGTGAGATGGACGATCCGTCGCTCGTGGAGTGGTCTAAGATTCCCTACTCCGCCATGTCCACCAAGGCCTCAGCCCAACTGTCGCTCGACATGGCCCGTCAGACCATCGTGCTGCTCCAGAACAAAGGCAACATCCTGCCCTTGAAGAAGAATGCGGAGAAGATTGCCATTATCGGTCCCAATGCCGACAACACCCCGATGATGTGGGGTAACTACAACGGCACGCCCAATAAGACCATCACCATCCTCGACGGCGTCAAGGCCAAGCAGAAGAAACTGTTCTATAAAGCCGGCTGCGACCTGACCTACGACAAGGTGATGGAGTGTCTCATGGCCACTGACTGCGTCGCCCCAGACGGCAAGAAAGGCCTCAAGGGCACCTTCTGGAACAACCGCAAGATGGAGGGCAAGCCCGTCACCACACAATACTATACCACCCCGCTGGCTGTCACCACCTTCGGCATGCACAACTTCGCCCCAGGCGTACAACTCGAGGACTTCTCTGCGAAGTACGAGACCGTCTTCACCCCGAAGGAAGCAGGCGAATATGTAGTGAACGTCGACGGCACAGGCCATTTCGAACTCTACATCGACGGCGAGCGGAAGTTCATGCACCACATCTGGCGCACCACTCCCAACCGCGTGGCCATCCAGGCTGAGAAGGGCAAGAGTTACAACATCGAGGTACGCTTCTCACACGTTCATACCTACAATGCCGACCTGAAGATCAACATCGCCCGCGAACTGTCTATCGACTACCAGCAGACCATCGCCCAGTTGAAGGGTATCGACAAGGTGATCTTCGTAGGAGGTATCGCCCCGAGCCTCGAAGGTGAGGAGATGCCCGTCGACATCGACGGCTTCAAGGGTGGCGACCGCACGAACATCGAACTGCCGAAGGTACAGCACGACTTCCTCAAGGCCCTGAAAGAGGCTGGCAAACAGGTGATCTTCGTCTGCTGCTCCGGCTCTGCCATCGCCCTGTTGCCTGAGACGGAGGCCTGCGACGCCATCGTACAGGCCTGGTATCCGGGTCAGGAGGGTGGCACGGCCGTGGCTGATGTGCTCTTCGGCGACGTGAACCCCTCTGGCAAACTGCCCGTGACCTTCTATAAGAGTTCGTCGCAGTTGCCCGACTACGAGGACTACTCGATGAAAGGCCGCACCTACCGCTACTTCAACGATCCGCTCTTCGCCTTTGGCTACGGCCTGAGTTATACCACCTTCGAGGTGGGAGAAGCCGCCACATCCGGTACTCCAGGAAATGAAGGCTTCGCCGTATCCGTGCCCGTTAAGAACACAGGAGCCCGCCAGGGTGCCGAGGTCGTACAACTCTATATCCGCGACCTCGCCGACAAGGAAGGTCCGCTGAAGTCGCTCCGTGGTTTCAAGAAGGTGCAACTGAATCCGGGACAGACCACCACGGCTACCATCGCCCTCGACAAGAAGAGTTTCGAGTTCTGGGACGCCGAGACCAACACCATGCGTACCAAGCCCGGCTCTTACGAGATCCTCTATGGCAACAGTTCGCAGGACAAGGACCTGAAGAAATTAACAGTAACCATTCAATAACACATTAAACTTTTTTTAATTAACAGTATGAAAAAAAGATTCTTTACAGGTCTGGTGCTCGTATGCATGAGCATCTTACCAACCATGGCACAATGGGGACGTCCCGTTGACTATTCAGCAGGCCCCGGACTCAAAGATGCCTACAAGGACTACTTCACGATTGGCGTAGCCGTCAACAAGACCAACATCTCTGATCCTGCTCAGACTGCCATCATCAAGAAGCAGTTCAACAGCGTGACCGCCGAGAACGCCTGGAAACCAGGCGAGATTCATCCGAAAGAGGGTGTCTGGAACTTCGGCTTAGCAGACAGCATCGCCAACTTCTGCCGTGAGAACGGTATCAAGATGCGTGGCCACTGCCTCTGCTGGCACTCTCAGTTTGCCGATTGGATGTTCACCGACAAGAAAGGCAAGCCCGTGAAGAAGGAAGTGTTCTACCAGCGTCTGCGCGAGCATATCCACACCGTGGTGAACCGTTATAAGGACGTGGTCTATGCCTGGGACGTGGTCAACGAGGCCATGGCCGACGACGGCCGTCCGTTCGAGTTCGTCAACGGTAAGATGGTTCCTGCCAGCCCCTATCGCCAGAGCCGTCATTTCAAACTCTGCGGCGACGAGTTCATCGCCAAGGCCTTCGAGTTCGCCCGTGAGGCTGATCCCACTGGCGTGCTGATCTACAACGACTACAGTTGTGTCGACAACGGCAAGCGCGAGCGTATCTACAATATGGTGAAGAAGATGAAGGACGCTGGTGTGCCCATCGACGGTATCGGCATGCAGGGTCACTACAACATCTACTTCCCCGATGAGGAGCAACTTGAGAAGGCCATCAACCGTTTCAAGGAGATTGTCAACATCATCCACATCACCGAACTCGACCTCCGTACCAACACCGAGAGCGGTGGTCAGTTGATGTTCGCCCGTGGCGAAGCCAAGCCCCAGGCTCCCTATATCGGCACCCTGCAGGAAGACCAGTACGCACGTCTGTTCAAGGTGTTCCGCAAGCATGCTGACGTCATCAAGAACGTGACCTTCTGGAACCTCAGCGACAAGGACTCGTGGCTAGGTGTGAACAACCATCCGCTTCCCTTCGATGAGAACTTCAAGGCCAAGCGCTCACTCCAGATCATCCGCGAGTTCGACGCTGCTGCTGACAAGCGCGTGCCCAAGGACGACTGGGTACCCAACCCCATGAACCAGCCTGGACAGGAGTATCCGCAGGTGAACAGCGAGGGCTTCGCCCGCTTCCGCGTGGTGGCTCCTGATGCCAAGTCTGTCATTGTCAGCCTCGGCCTCGGCGGTCGTGGTGGCACCGTGCTCCGCAAGGATAAGAACGGCGTGTGGACTGGCACCACTGAGGGTCCGATGGACCCTGGTTTCCACTACTACCACCTCACCATCGACGGTGGTGTGTTCAACGATCCAGGCACCCACAACTACTTCGGCTCCTGCCGTTGGGAGAGCGGTATCGAGATTCCCGCTCCCGATCAGGACTTCTACGCCTGGCGCAAGGACATTCCTCACGGAAACATCCAGCAGGTGAACTTCTGGTCTGAGAGTACAGGCAAGATGCAGACTGCCAATGTCTATCTGCCCAGTGGCTACGGCAAACTCGTGAAGGGTAAGAACGGTAAACTCACACAGGAGCGCTATCCCGTGCTCTATCTGCAGCATGGCTGGGGCGAGAACGAGACCAGCTGGCCCGTACAGGGTAAGGCCGGCATCATCATGGACAACCTGATTGCCGACGGCAAGATCAAGCCCTTCATCGTCGTGATGGCCTATGGTCTGACCAACGACTTCAAGTTCGGCACCATCGGCAAGTTTACCGCCGAGGAGTTCGAGAAACTGCTCATCGACGAACTCATGCCCGTCATTGACAAGCAGTTCCTCACCAAGCCCGACAAGTGGAACCGTGCTCTGGCAGGTCTCTCGATGGGTGGTATGGAGACGAAACTCATCACCCTGCGTCGTCCTGAGGTCTTCGGTTACTGGGGACTGCTCTCTGGCGGCCAGTATGCTCCCGATGAGATCAAGGATCCGAAAGTCGTGAAATACATCTTCGAGGGTTGTGGTGACAAGGAGAATCCCGACGGCATCAACAAGAGCGTCGCCGACCTGAAGGCTGCAGGCTACAACGCCGAGGGTCTCATCTCCGAGGGCACGGCCCACGAGTTCCTCACCTGGCGCCGCTGCCTCTACCAGATGGCCCAGAGCCTGTTCAAGTAAACTTACGCAAACATCACTTAACACTTTAAGGGCGAACTATCACGTTCGCCCTTTTTTTTCATACATGATGAGGTAATTTCAGTTTTTTTATTTACCATAGCACTCAAAATCTTTTTTAAACCCAAATCGGTCGTTAGACTGATTTGGGTTTATTATTCTCTTTTGTTTTTTTATTTTAATGTTCAAATTGTTTTTTGTTTTGCCCTTTGTTGGTCAGTCAGGGCGAGGCTGATGGGGTAAGCACCTCGGGGGATGCTGGGGTCTTTATACCTTATTTATATTTATTTTGTATCAGTAAGTCAAAGAACGTTGTTTTGTCTGATTGACGATGCAAAGTTACGGCGGTTTCTGGCTCATTCCAACAAATTTCATGTTTTTCGCCTCGGGTTGTGATGACACTGGCGCGATTTGCATGACACCCGTATGAACGCTTGTCATACGTGTCATGCCAAGGCGAAAAAAGTGCGAAAAACATGCTGAACAACGGCTTAATGATGGCGCTTTTCATTTTGCCTCTTTCATTCCTCTCCCTCGGCTTCTGTCCCTTTCCGCCTACAAAATTACTACATTCCTCCAACTCACTTCATCCCAACTCATCTTAACTCATCCTAATTCATCCATTTTAATCCTAATTAATCTCTACTCCCCACCCCCTGCCACTTTACTCCGTAAACCCTGCCTGTTTACTCCGTTACCGATGCCTCCTGACCTTATAAAGGATAGGACTTTATCTATATAACTCCCTATCCTTTACACCCATTCCAGGCATCCCTTACGCCCTTAACTGCCGTCCTTTATGTAGAGGATTGGGGGGTATTCGGGGGGCGCGGGGGCGCGGGGGACAGCCTCTCCCGAGGCTGAGGGCGCGAGATTACTCTGCTGCGGAATCCTCTGCCCTTAGACTATTCTCGTACCACCGTACCCCCGCGCCCCCGAAATCCCTGCGCCACCTTCGGATCATCAATCGTCGGGAACATCAGCAAGGCGAACTCCGACTTGCCGTAAGTGCGAATAGCGAAATTTGTGTGTGTCATTGGTTCATATTTTAGTAAAATTATTCAACTGCAAAGATACAAATATTCTTTGAACTATGCAAGTAAAAAGTCAATAAAATAAAGAGAAATTGCACTTTTCTCTCTCACTCAATGACTGCTTAAATTATTTAACACTATTCATACTCCTAGGGAGACACATCCTGTCTTGCAAATGCATTTTGCAGATGCAATTTGTGCAAATGCAATTTGTGCAATTGCTAAATTAAAAACAATCAAAAATCTCTTCAATAATAATTTAATATTATTATATATTATAATATATAATAATATTAATATAATAATATATTTAAATGAATACATTTTTGATTTTCAAATTGCACAATTGCACAATTGCACAATTGCACAATTGCACAATTGCTAAAGCACACGGGGTCAGGAGTGCTGTGCGTACTATTTTGATTATCCATTTGCAACCTTGCAACTTGCAACTTTGCAACTTGCAAAAAGATTAGTTTGGATGATTATGGATGAATTGGGATGAGTTA
>Ga0247611_10003189_pt1 | contig 24797 bp, 14 predicted proteins | sample 177DNAGHGhighgp2_FD_192422 | JGI IMG/M metagenome (GOLD analysis project Ga0247611, IMG submission 192422) | Sheep rumen microbial communities from Palmerston North, Manawatu-Wanganui, New Zealand - 1770 DNA GHGhigh gp2 | ecosystem: Host-associated > Mammals > Digestive system > Stomach > Rumen... | reverse complement strand
CATGGAACGGACCCATTTCTCCCAATCCACCGTCAACCGCATCCTCGGCCAGCTCAAGGCCGACGGCCTCATCGAATACACCGGCAGCAAGAAGACCGGCGGGTACCGCGTGGTGAACCGTTAGATGGTGCCAGCTCCCCTTTCCTTGCTTGCCGGCGTACGTGTGTAAAAAAAGAGGCGGATAAAAATCCGCCCCAGCTTGGTCTTTCTTATAATAAAATGCTAATTATTCAACGCATTAGCGCCGCTCACAATCTCGATCAACTCGTTGGTGATGGACGACTGGCGGGCGTTGTTGTACTTCAAGCGCAGGTCGCGAAGAATCTCGGTGGCGTTGTCCGTGGCCTTGGTCATGGAAATCATCCGCGCACCGTGCTCCGAAGCAATGGAGTCGGACAACGTTTTGTACAACTGCGTGCGTAAAATCTTGGGAATCAGTTCCATCAACAGCTTGTCGGCAGACGGCTCGATGATGTAGTCGCTGGTCACCTTCTTCGTCTCGTCGCTCTCGGGCGGAGTCACGGGCAGGTATTCCTCCACATTGACCCGCTGCGTGGCGGCGTTCAAGAACTGATTATACACAATATCTACTTTGTCAATTTCATGATTGACAAATCGTTGCATCAAGTCGTCGGCCACAGCGGAAATCTCCGTGAAATCGGGGTTGTCGAGCAACTTTTCGCTGTAAAACATCACAGGGAAATGCTTGCTGAGCTGTTCGTTGCCCTTCTTGCCGAAACAGATCAGCTGCACGTTGCCGGCTTTCTGCTGCTCGGCATATTTCTCCGCAATCAGATGTTGGACCGTTTTGACGATATTCGAGTTGAACGCGCCGCAAAGCCCTTTGTTCGAGGTGATGACGACCACCACCACTTTCTCGGGCTCCCGTGCTTCGAAAAGCGGCGACGGCTCAGTGCCCGTGTTGCTCCCAGCCAAATTGTTCAGTATCTCGCTCAACTTTTGCGAGTAAGGGCGGAGATGCTGGATGGCGGTCTGGGCACGACGGAGCTTCGCGGCCGACACCAACTTCATGGAGCTGGTGATCTTCTGCGTCGATTCAATCGAGGTGATGCGGGTGCGTATTTCTTTCAGGTTACCCATGACTATTCGTATTTAACAGCCACCTCGGCACAAGCGTCGGTCAGTTTCTGCATAATCTCGTCATTGATGGTACCCTTGGCAAGGGTGTCCAGCACGTCTTGATGATTGGAGTGCATGAATGAGATGAACTCGGTCTCGAAATTGCGGATGCTGGTCACGGGAACCTTCTGCAACAAACCGCGGGAACCGCAGAAGATGATGGCAATCTGCTCTTCCACCTTGTACGGGGTGTATTGCGGCTGTTTCAGGATTTCCACGTTGCGCACGCCCTTGTCGAGGATGAACTGCGTGGCGGCATCCACGTCGGAGCCGAACTTGGCGAAGGACTCCATCTCGCGGTATTGTGCCTGGTCGAGTTTCAAAGTGCCGGCCACCTTCTTCATGGACTTGATCTGCGCGTTACCACCCACGCGGGACACGGAGATACCCACGTTGATGGCGGGACGCACACCGGCGTTGAACAAGGAGGTCTCCAAGAAAATCTGACCATCGGTGATGGAAATCACGTTGGTCGGGATATACGCGGAGACATCGCCGGCCTGGGTCTCGATGATGGGCAGAGCCGTCAGGGAGCCACCGCCCTTCACGATGGGCTTCAGCGTCTCCGGCAGGTCGTTCATCTTGGCGGCAATCTCGTCGGACTCGATGATCTTGGCGGCACGCTCCAGCAGTCTGGAGTGGAGATAGAAGACGTCGCCGGGGTATGCCTCGCGGCCGGGCGGACGACGGAGCAGCAGGGAGACCTCACGGTAAGCGACAGCCTGTTTCGAGAGGTCGTCGTAGATGATGAGGGCGCTGCGGCCGGTGTCACGGAAATATTCGCCGATAGCGGCACCGGCGAACGGGGCGTAGAACTGCATGGCGGCGGCGTCCGACGCGGTGGCGGTCACCACGATGGTATAGGGCATGGCACCGCGCTCCGTGAGCGTCTTCACTAACGAAGCCACAGATGAACCTTTCTGTCCCACAGCCACATAGATGCAATATACGGGATTACCCTGTTCGTAAAACGATTTCTGGTTGATGATAGTGTCGATGGCGATGGCCGTCTTTCCGGTCTGGCGGTCGCCGATGATGAGCTCGCGCTGTCCGCGACCGATGGGGATCATGGCATCGACAGCCTTGAGACCGGTCTGGAGAGGCTCCTTCACGGGTTGGCGGTAGATGACGCCGGGAGCCTTGCGCTCGATGGGCATCTCGTAGAGCTTGCCTTCGATGTCGCCCTTGCCGTCAATGGGCTGTCCCAGGGTGTTGATGACACGGCCGAGCAAGCCTTCGCCCACCTTGATGGAGGCGATGCGGCCGGTGCGCTTGCAAATGTCGCCTTCGTTCAGCGACTTGGAGTCGCCGAGCAGCACGACACCCACGTTGTCCTCTTCGAGGTTGAGGGCGATGCCGGTGATCTCGTCGCCGTTTTTGGTGCTGAACGTCACCAATTCGCCGGAACGGACGTTGTGCAGGCCATAGACACGGGCGATGCCGTCGCCGACGAGCAGCACAGTGCCCACCTCTTCCATTTCGGACTTCTGATTGAAGTTCTGGAGTTGCTGGCGCAGTATGGATGTAACTTCTGAGGGTTTGATTTCTGCCATTTATATGCGGATTTAGAATTGTACTTGAAATTTGTTTTGGGAAAACTCCTGGCGTAACTTGTTGATTTTGGAGAGGACGCTGGAGTCGAGGTAATAGTCGTCCATCTGGATGACAAAGCCGCCGAGGATTTCGGGGTCCACCACCTCCTGCAGGGCGACGGTGGCGTGGGTCTGCTCCGTGAGCATGGCGACGATTTTGGACTTGAGGGTGTCGCTCAGCGGCTGCGCGGTGGTGATGGTCACCGGCCGGATATTGTGCGCGGTGTTGTACAGTTTGAAGAACTCCTCGCAGATGGTGTCCAACGAGGGTTCGCGTTTCTTGCGCAGCAGCACATCGAGGAATTGGTAGGTGGTGTCACGAAGGGCGCCGTTGAAGATGCTCTCGAAGATCTGGTGTTTCTGATGGGGTTCAACCACCGGGTTCCGGAGCAACATCTGCAGCTCGCGGTTCTCCTTCAGCGTGTCCGAAAACAGCCGCAGGTCACCGCAAACCTCCTCGACCTGGTTCTTCTCGCCGGCAAAATCGAACAATGCCTTGGCGTATCGACTGGATAATTTTGGGTTTTTCATCAATGAATTTTAAAACGGCGGCAAATATACATTTTTTTTGGCTGTTAGCTATTAGCTATTAGCTATTAGCTGTTAGCTGTTGGCTGTTGGCTGTTGGTTGTTTGAGCTACAAACCTATAACCAACAAACAAAAAACCTCACTAACCAATAACCACTAACCCATAACCATTTACTACATTTTCCGGCTGCCGGGTTTGACGAACGGGAGGCCTTGTTTGCAGAGCGGGCAGTCTTCCACGGCCCAGTTCTGGATGTTGAGTTTGGTGGCGCTATAGACGGGGTACGGGAAGGAGCCGTCGCTGCGGTCGGCGAGGCAGCACACGCCGACGATTTCCGCGCCGAAAGCCTTCAGCACCTCGATGGTTTCGAGGGAGGACTTGCCGGTGGTGACCACGTCTTCGGAGATGAGGAGTTTTTGTCCGGGTTTGACTTCGAAGCCGCGGCGCAGGCACATCACGTTATCGACGCGCTCGGTGAAGATGGCCGGCACGCCCAGCTGGCGTCCGAGCTCGTAGGCCACGATGATGCCGCCCATGGCTGGTCCCACCACCATGTCGATGCCCAGATCCTTCACCTGCTCCGTGATTTTCGCGATCACGCGCTCGGCCCGGTCAGGGTATTGCAACAGTTTGGCACACTGACAATAACGGTCGCTGTGACGGCCGGAGGAAAGGAGGAAATGACCTTCGAGCAGTGCTTCCGACTGCTTCAGTTCTTCAATGACGGTGTTTTTAATTTCTTCACTCATAATATTTTAAGATTTTATATTGTCTGATAATGAAGCGCAAAGATACAATTTTTTTGGTTTGCAGTTAACGTTTTACAGTTTGCAGTTAACGGGGAAATATCAACATTGTTGTTTTCATAAAATACAAAAAGTAAGGCGGATAATTGCCTGAAAATTGTATCTTTGCAGATTTATGTAAATTGTGTAAAAAGTATAGTGTTAAATGAGGAGGGCGGTAGCCATATTGATGTTGTGTTGGTGCGGTTTGTTGGCCGCTGTGGCGCAGTGTCCGGTTTTCACGGACCTTACTGCGCCGGGGGTGGTTTGTCAGTACGGCACGTTCGACGACCCCTTCCAGAACACAGGAATCGTCGCCGGTCGGCATACGGTCATCACCCAGCAGGGCACGGATCCGAATACGGGCAACCAACTGCCGCTCCTGCCGCCGGGCGAGAGCGCCGTGGTGAAACTCGGCAACGACAATATCGGTTCGGAGGCGGAGGCTGTCACCTACACAATCACCGTGGATCAGGACCACTCCATCCTGCAGGTGAAGTTCGCCGTGGTATTTGAAGATCCCAGCCACCCGATTTCTATCCAGCCGCGATTCATGGTGCGCGTGCTCAACATGGAGGGGGAGCTCATCGACAGCTGTGCGCAGTACGATGTCTCCGCCGCCAACAGCCTTGCAGGTTTCCACTCTTACCACAGCGTGCGTTACCGGCCGTGGAGCCTCATGAGCGTCAACCTTTCCGACTATAGTGGGCAGCAGGTCAAACTGCAGTTCGTGACGTACGACTGCGGCTGGCAGGGCCATTTCGGCTATGCCTATTTTACGGCCTCGTGTATCAGCAACCAGTTGACAATTAACAATATAACGGGAAACCAGATTACGGTATCCGCACCCGAAGGCTTCCCTAACTACAATTGGGATAACAACACGCACACCAACCCGACCACCTACGTGCTCAACCAAGGGGTTACTTCTGTCAACTGTCTGGTAACCACTACGGTGAATTGTTACTTTACCTTGAGTGGACTTTTTGCTTCGGGTGCCGGAACACCCACAGCCAGCGGCACCTATTACGACACTATCTGTGAGGGAGAAAGCTATCATTTGCACTATTTTAATTTGCTACCGCAAGAGGCGGTGGGCACTCATGTCTATCGCAGCACTTTCCTTGACCCCAGCAATCCAGAAGGCGAGGAGATTGTCATAACACTATATTTGACTATCCTCAAGCGATATGAACATATATACGACCATATTTGTGTCGGTTCCGACTATGTGGCTAACGGTTTCCATATTATCCAGCCACCGGCAGGAAAACTGTTGGACACCCTTTTCATCCAAACCGGTGGGCGTTGCGACTCAGCTGTGATACTGCATCTTTCGGTGAGCCCACCGTTCACATTACCAGCATCGCTTTCCGGTCCTACTATTGTATGTGATGCGGAGGAAGTTGTCTATGCTTGGCCCGATGCCATTGGATTGGATACTATTCATTGGACCGTTCCGATTGGTATGTCGGTGATTTCCGGATTATATGCGTCTTCTTTGCGCGCCTATTTCTCCGCCGATGCTCCGAATCCTGCTGTTCTTACCGTATATGCTATCAACGGTTGCGGTAGCGGTACCCGCACCATCAGTGTCACCCACAACCCGTCGTACCACCTTTTTGTCCGCGACACGCTCTGTTCAGGAAACGAGTACCACGAGCACGGTTTTCACTTGGCGCGGCAGGACAGCGTGGGCTTGTTCACCTTCTCCGAGGAGGGTGTCACTGCCAAAGGCTGCGACAGCAACAGCACGCTGCAATTGCTGGTGGTCCGGAACCCCGAGTTGACCACTCTGGCCCAACCTGAGGAACTTTGTGCCGGAGAAAGCACTGTTATTCACGCCATGGGCAGCAATGCTGGGTTCGAACAGGGCGGCTACACGGCGCCGCCGGTGGCTGTCGGCGACATTCTCTGCACCGACAGCACAATTGTGAAACCCGCCGACTGGCCGGTAGCCGGTAAAACGGCCATGGGTGTCGTTTTCTATGTGGATAATACGGACGAACACGGTTGGGCGGTAAGTCTGAGTGAAAATACGAATAAACTATGGTCTCCACTTTGGTCTCCGGTAGATATTGATAGTCTTTCTAATTATAATTCGTCTTGGGATGCTATGGGTGATTTTGATGGATACACCAATACACAAATTATTCGAAACTCCCCTTCTACTAATGACTGGCTCTCCCAACAAGAAGCTTATCCTGCCGTTTGGGCACTGGATTTTGACAATGGATGGTATTTACCTGCCTTGGGACAATTACGTATCATGTACGGATATTATCAGATTCTGAACACCTCTATGCAGTTAGTGGGCGGAACATTGTTCTCTATGGATACTGAAAATTCAAGTTATTGGTCTTCAACTGAACAATCCTACTGGCAAGCTTATTGCATTACTGCAAACGGTCAGATTACTATGGGACAAAAATATGGGAGTGCCCTCAAAGTGCGAGGAGTCATAAATTTTTAAAAAGATAATGAGAAGGCTGTTGACCATAATGCTTGTGTGTTGCTGCGGATTTCTTTCTGCGCAAAGCTACCATATCGGCGACCTTTACACGGCGCCGGACGGCAGCCAGGGCATTGTGTTCTACCTTCATTCTGACGGCAGTGGCGGATGGGTGGTGGCGCTTAACGATGTTCCCACATGCTGTGTCTGGGGACCGGATGGTGATATTCCGGATCTGCCGAATCAAGGCACATCGTTTGTTCAACAGCTTTTATATGACACAGCCGGCTATGCAAACACAGTGGCTATGCGGAATGCACATCCGAATCTTGAAACTGCTGGCAAGCCGAACGCCGTCTGGCAGGTGGATTTGGAACACGGGTGGTATATTCCCGCCTCGGGTCAAATGAGCATACTTTTTGCTCAGTTATCGTTTATCAATCCCAGCATCAGTGCCGCAGGGGGAGAACCTTTCTCGTCAAGTTCGTCGGTTTGGCATTCCAGGAATATTTATTGGACAAGTGCCGAACAGTCTGCTTCTGAAGCATGGACAATTTCCTTTGAAAGTTATGGTGCAGGGGCCTTTTCTCTCATGCAAAAGTGTCCATGGTCCGAGCAATATTATGGTGGTTACTTGCTCCGTCCCGTCCGCAGCTTCACCTATACCACCGTGGTGCACGACAGTACGCTGACCTACGAATGGAACACTGGCAGCACGGATCCGAGCATTGAGGTATCGCCGGCGCAGACGGCAATGTACACAGTGACAGCCACTTCGGAATATGGGTGCAGCAATACTGCACAGCAGACCATTGTGGTGGGCAGTGGAGGAGTGCAAACTCTTAACGACACCATTTGTCAGGGTGCGGGCTACGAGGCCAACGGTTTCATGCTCACGGAAGCCGAGACGGACACAGTCGGCACGCTCACCCGCATCCGCGTGTTGGAGACTGGCAATTGCCCCGATACAATCACTCTGCAACTCACTGTCAAACCTCCGGTGGCTGAGCTTGTCGAAGCCAACGCTTGCCAAAGCTTTACTTGGAACGGCGTTACCTACTACGAAAGCGGTACATACAAACAGTATTACACTGCCGCGAACGGTTGCGACAGTATCGTCACGCTGGTGCTAACTGTTTCTGAGCCTCCGCAGGTTACGGTCACGGTCACGGCTGACACAGTATGCCCCGGAGGCAACGTTACCCTGCAGGCTACGGCTGGAAATGTGGTGGTGGTTCCACCTGTCGCAATCGGCGATATCCTTTGTACCGACGGATCGACTGTGAAACCCGCGAACTTTGCCGCCTCCGGAAAGACGGCCATGGGGGTGGTCTTCTATGTGGACTCGACCCGGGCCCACGGCTGGGCGGTGCATTTGCACGACCAAAGCACGAAAGTGAGATGGAGTTCATCGCAAATTGATGTGCCGGGAGTGAGCAATGTCGGTTCCACCGCACTTCCTGATTTTTCCGGTTATGACAACACCGTAAGTCTTTGGTTTGCAGGCGATTCCGCCGCTTATCCTGCTGCGCACACTGTGGATTTGGCCCACGGTTGGTATTTGCCGGATATCGGACAAATGAGTCTTTTGTTCTCAAATATTGTGCAGATCAATGCTTCACTTTCAATAGTGGACGGAACACCGTTCCCGATGGATGTAATTTGGTATTATTGGAGCTCTTCTGAGGATATTCCGGAGAATTATCCGGTCGCATGGATTATAAAAAGTGATGGCAATATAGTCATTTCCAATAAGACATTTGATAATCATTCCGGGAACAATCACAGAGTCCGTAGCATTCGGGATTTTTAAGAAGAAAGATACGATATGAAAAGGTTTTGCATACTGATGATGATAATGGTCGGCTGTTTGGGAATCCTGACGGCGCAGACCTATCGTGTCGGTGATGTCTATACCGCCCCTGACGGCAGTAAGGGTATCGTGTTCTATCTTCATCCTGACGGAACCGGCGGTTGGGTGGTCGCGTTGAACGATGACACGACAGCTTGCAAATGGGGTCCGAGTACGGATGTGTCTGGTCTTGCGAATCAAAATCCTACCAATCTCCAGCAGCTGTTGTACGACACTTCGGGTTATGCCAACACGCAGGCGATGCTTGCCACACCTGGCTATGGCAGCACAAACGCCGCTGGAGTGGTGGATTTCGCCCATGGCTGGTATTTGCCCGCCCCTGGGCAACTTCGTATCTTGTTTGGTGTGTATCCCCTGATTAAAGATGCCATTTTGGATGCAGGCGGGTCCATCATGTCTTCATCTAACTATTTCTATTGGTCCAGTGCTGAGCATAGTGCCAACCAGGCCTGGCAGGTGGATTTTTCAGAAGGTTCTACCCGTGGATCGTTCAATCATGTTCAAAAATCCAATTATTATCTCTGCCGTGTCCGGGCAGTGCGCAGCTTCACCTACGAGCCGACGTACGTTTGGAACACTGGCGACACCACCTCGACCATTACCGCCACACAAGATCAGGCCACCGAATACACCGTGACCGCAACCTCCCCGGTCGGCTGCATGGGCACGGCCTCGAAAACTGTTGAAATACAGTCACCCAACCCGATTAGCACCCACGTCTATCTCTGCTCCGACTCCACGACTACGCTCACCGCCCGTGCGGCCGACGCATACGCATGGAGTACCGGTGACACCACAAGTTCTATAACTGTTTCAGCAGCAGGAATCTATCGTGTGACGACCACGTCTTCCGATGGATGCTCCGTGGTGGACACTTTCGTGGTCACCACCGTGAAGGTCAATGGCATTTCCAACATTGATATCCCCGACATCTGTGCCGGCGACACTGCCGCCATCACCGTGGGGCATGCCGCCTCCTGTAATCTCACCATTATCGCTCACGAGACTATTTTAGCTCTCAATGACACCGTTTTCCTGCCCGACGGCGCCGACTGCGGCCCACCCTACGGTTGCTCGTACCACTCCCCATTGACATTTGCTGGTTATGCTGATACTGCTAAAGTGAACAGTGTCAATGATATACGCTATGTGCGGCTCAATTTGGAACACTCATACGCGGGAGATATTTACATTGGTATCACCTGTCCCAACGGGCAGAAAGCGGATATTTTGAAGTGGGGGCACAACATTTATTCATCTGAATGTGCTTCTCAAATCTCCGGTGATTCATTTGGATGGCAAAGTGATATTGAGGGCAATTATAATACACCCATGAGTACAGATTTTGGATTGGCGCAAAAATCGTATGATTCAGACTATCCATGCGACCCTAGTCGGACAAAAAATAGTTTTGGAACAGGTTGGAATTATTGCTGGTCAAATAATAACGATCAAGGATATATTTATGCAGAAGGAACAGGAAGTTTGATTTATAGAAGTTGCAATTCTCATAATTACGGTACTTCATTTTGGTCTCCTTTATACATTTTCGACTCTTCAGATGTGGCGGCAGGCACTCAATTCTATCATCCTGACGAATCCTTTGACAGTTTGGTGGGATGTCCGCTGAACGGTTCTTGGTATATAGAGGTGATGGATGGCAACACGGTGGACAATGGTTATATTTTTGGCTGGGAGTTAGCCTTGGCTCCTGATATCCAGACGATTGAGTATGTTGATGTGGTGAATACGACAGTGGACGGTCCGTGGGTGACGGCCACCTCCGATTCCTCCTTCCTCTTCACGCCACCCGCCAATCTGGCACACGACACGACCGTGACCTATACCTTCCACTGCCACGGCCAGTTCGGCTGCGGCTACGACACCGTGGTACATGTCACCTTCTACGCCCACAACGCTGTCACCATCGACACCACCGCCTGCGACAACATCGTCTGGAACGGCGTCACCTACACCTCCGACACCTCCTTTACGGAATCGCTGACCAACATCCACGGCTGCGACAGCACCGTCACCGTGAACCTGCACGTGCTCACCACCCCGAACGTCATTGTCACCGGGCCGACCTTTATGTGCGAGGACGACACCGTCACGCTCAGCGCCGTTCCCAGCGCCGAACCGCAGTCCTACCTCTGGAACACCGGCGCCACCACCCCGACCATCACGGTCAGCGAACCCGGCGTCTATACCGTCACCGCTTTCTTCGCCGGCGGGTGCAATGCGGAATCCCCCGACTTCCACCTGCTGCTGTCGGAAAACCCCATCATCGACGCCCATCTCTCCGACATGGTGGCCGGAGACACGCAGACCGTGGTCATCGGGAACACCCCGAACACCAACCTGCAGTACGCCAACCCGCAATCCACCCTCACCTACTCGACCGTCACCTTCCTGCCTGACGGCGTGTTCTGCGAGCCGCTCGGTTGCTCCTATAAAGCGGAAATGGTCTTCTCGGGATTCCCCGACACGGCCGTTATCCATTCAGCAAACGAAATCCGTTACATCCGTCTGAACATGGAACACTCCGCTCCTATAGACCTCTATATCAAACTGGAATGTCCAAACGGACAGCAGGCGGATATTCTGAAAAAAAATAACGGCAACAGCACCTCTCCATGCCTAAGTTCCATCGACAACTCGCATATAGGCTGGCCCAGCGGAAACGTCCACGAGGTCTATTTAGCGGAATTTCCATACAAGAAAGCCCGGATGGGAGAACCCATAGAGAACGACAACATTAACTTCCTCTGTGACTCTACAAAAAACAAACCCGGTATCGGATGGAACTACTGCTGGTCGAACAACATCACCGAAGGTTATCAATATGCCCAAAACGGATGCCTTGTAGATACCAGCAACGCCATCCTTTATTACAACGGAGCCCCTTTGCTCTACAATCTCAACAAAATCATCATAGACTCCTCCAACGTGGCGGAAGGCACCCATTTTTACCACCCAGATGTGTCGTTCGACAGCCTGATTGGATGTCCAGTTAACGGTGTTTGGACGGTCGAAGTGATTGACGGCGTCGAGCAAGACAACGGCTATATTTTTGAGTGTGAGATGGGGGTTGCGGAACACCTTACCAGCGAGCACTATGCGCCCGTCGCGCAGAAAGACTTCGACTCGCTCTGGGTCACCCGCATCACCGACTCGACATTCATCATCACGCCACCCAATGATCTCGCCCATGACACCACGGTAGCCTACACCTTCACCTTGATAGATGAATACGGATGTACCTTTGACACAACGCTTTACATCACCATTTACGCGCACAAGCATACGGACGAGTACGACACGGTTTTTGCCGATGAACTGCCCCACGAATGGAACGGATTGACTTTCAACCACGTGGGTTGCCAAGATGTGACACTGCAAACCGTGCATGGTGCCGACAGCGTGATCACCATGCACCTGTCGGTCATCTACCCGCACGACACGGCGGTTTGCGAGAACAAACTCCCGATAATGTGGCGGAACCACGCGTTCCTGAATGCAGACTCGGTGACGGTCCCCTACCCGTTGGACTGCGCCGACAGCATCGAAATCCTCACCCTGTCCGTGAACCCCGTTTTCCGCGACACCGCCTACCTCGAGACCTGCGAAAACGAACTGCCATTCCTCTGGCGAGGCCAGCAATGTTCCCACGCGGGTTTCTTCTATGACCCACTCATCGCATCCACCGGCTGCGACAGCATCTACGTGCTGAAACTGACCGTGAACCCCGTCTATCGTGACACCACCCGCCATGCCATCTGCGAAAACGAAGCCTTTTACGTGTGGCGGGAGAACACCTATACCGAAGCCGGAACCTACTACGACAGCCTCGTCGCTTCCACCGGCTGCGACAGCATCTTTGTTTTGCAACTTACTGAAAACCAAATATTCCGCGACACGATACTCCTATCTGTCTGCGAGAACAACCTGCCGTTCCTCTGGCATGACCACAATTACAACTCGGCGGGAACCTATTACGACTCCCTCACCTCCGCCGTCACGGGTTGCGACAGTATTTATGTTTTACAACTTACTGTAAATCAAGTATTTCGAGATACTATTTCGCAAGCCGTCTGCGAGAACAATCTGCCGTTCCACTGGCATAACCACGATTACAACGCCTCGGGAACGTATTATGATTCCCTTACCTCAACGGTCACGGGCTGCGACAGTATTTTTGTACTTCAACTTACTGTAAATCAGGTATTCCGAGATACTATTTCGCAAGCCGTCTGCGACAACCAACTACCGTTCCACTGGCACAACCACGACTACAGCGCACCGGGAACCTATTACGATTCCCTCACTTCGACAGTCACGGGCTGCGACAGCATCTTTGTGCTGCAATTTGCCGTGAACACGGTTTCCCGGGACACCTTGGACACCGCCGTCTGCGCCAACGACCTGCCCGTTTTATGGCATGGTACCGAATACAACACGGCGGGGACACACTACGACACCTTGACATCCGCCATCACGGGTTGCGACAGCATTTTTGTATTGCAACTCACTGTAAATGAAGTGTTCCGCGACACCGCTTACCATTCCCTCTGCGAAGACAGCCTGCCCTATTTCTGGCGCAACAAAACGTGCCTTGCGGAAGGCTTCTACTACGATTCCCTGACGGCGGCCAGCACCGGCTGCGACAGCATTTTCGTGCTGTATTTGCAGGCCAACCCGTCCACGTCCGGGACCGTTTCCATCACCACTACGGAAAACAACACGCCCTATCTGGTGAACGGAGAGTATTACGACAGCACCGGTGTTTATATCCAGCATCTGACCAACGCCGCCGGCTGCGACAGCGTTCTGACCATCAACCTGACAGTCTTGTACAACGTTCAGACAGCTCTCGACAGCACGATTTGCGACAGTCTGCTTCCGCTCACCTGGAACGGGCTGGTTTTCACTGGTCCGGGAACACAAGACACTATATACCAGTCATTTAACGGAACCGACAGTGTGGTGGCCATGACCTTGACCGTGCTTTATGCCACCGACACCACCATCGTGGACACCATAGTGCAGAACAACCTGCCCTACACACTCAACAATATCGACTACGACACCACCGGCGTTTACACACAGCATCTAACCAATGCCGTCGGCTGCGACAGCACCATAACCTTACATCTGCAGGTGTTGTATAATGTCCATGTCAACAAATATGCCACCATCTGCCAAAATCACCTTCCGGCACTATGGGAGGAGCACGTTTGGACAAGTGCGGGCACCGTCATCGACACTTTCCTCCGGGCCGACGGCACCGACAGCATTGTGGTGAAGACCCTCACGGTGGGTATTCCAACTTCCAGTGAGTTGATTGACAGTATTTTGGAAAACGACCTGCCCTATGTGTTGAACGACTCAAGTTATTATGAAACAGGTATTTACCAACAAGTCGAAATGAACAATGCCGGTTGTGACAGCACCATCACCTTGCATTTGACGGTATTTTTCAATGTGCAAACCGAACTCGACAGCACGATTTGCGACAACCTGCTGCCTTTCACCTGGAATGGAATCACCTTTACATCAGCGGGAACGAAGGACACCGTGCTTCATACTATCCACGGCGCGGACAGTGTGGTGACGATGACTCTGCATGTCAACGCTACCTCTGAAAGTACCATTGTGGCCACCGTTTTGGAAAACAACCTGCCCTATACGTTGAACGGAATTGCCTACGATTCTTCGGGCATCTATACGCAAACCTTCACGAATACAAACAATTGCGACAGCACGCTGACCCTCGAATTAACCGTTTTCTACAATGTGGTGACCGAAATGGACACGGCGCTCTGCGACAGTCTGCTGCCCCTTGTTTGGCATGGGCTCACATTCACGGAAGCAGGAACACAAGACACTGTCCTTCACACCGTTAACGGCGCCGATAGCACAGTAGTCATGCACCTTACCGTTTACCATCCCACCGCCGAAACCATCAACCTCGAAGTGGTGGAAAACAACACGCCCTATTTGCTGAACGGCGAATATTTCGACAGCACAGGCACTTACACGCAACATTTGAGCAATGTACATGGTTGCGACAGCCTTCTCACGATATTCTTCACCGTGTTGGAAAATGTCTCCGCCACGGTTGACAGCACAATATGCGACAATCTGCTGCCGTACACCTGGAACGGAGTCACATTCACGGAGGAAGGCACCCAAACGACCGTGATTCTGCGGCCAAACGGCACCGACAGCGTCCTGACCATGACGTTGCACGCGATTCCCGCCCCGAACGCCCACATCACCGGCCCGACAGTGCTGTGTGCCGACAATTTCGTGACCCTGACCGCCGACAGTGCGAATGCTTACCTTTGGAGCACCGGCGACACCACGCAGGCCATACAGGTGAGCGAACTCGGCACTTACAGCGTGACCGTCTCCAACGAGTACGGCTGTGCTGACACCGCTTCCCTCCAGCTGATTCAGAATATCACGGTGAACCCCATCGACACCATCCAATTCCCTGACTTGTGCGCCGGCAACAGCTATCCCATCACCGTCGGCCACCAATACACCGCCAACATCGTGATCAGCTCGCCCGTCTCCACGCTTTCCTGGGCCGACACCGTGTTCCTGCCTGACGGAGTCTATTGCGAACCCTACGGATGTTCCTACCAATCGCCACTCACTTTCACTGACTTTGCCCCAGATGCCACCGTGAGTTCCGTTAACGACATCCTTTACGTCCGGGTTAACATGGAGCATTCCTATGCCGGCGACATCTACATCAACATCACCTGTCCCAACGGGCAAAAAGCGGATATTATGAGATTCAACGGAATCGCCAACTCGGATTGCAGTTCGTTGATCCCGCAGTCTTCCAGAGACTGGCAAAACGGAACCAACGCATCCAACGCCACGGACTTTGGCATACCCGTCTCGACTTCCACGTCCGGGTCTCACGCTTGTGATCCCACCTATTCTTCAAATGCCCCGGGCACGGGTTGGAACTATTGCTGGTCGAACAACACTTCCGAAGGCTATACGTACGCGCCCGGAGCCGGCAGCCTGATTTACCGCTCAACCAACGCGCACAACAGCCGTTTCGACTCCTCCAACGTGGCAGCCGGAACCAAATTCTACCATCCTGACCAATCCTTCGCCAACCTCATCGGGTGCCCGCTGAACGGATCCTGGTATATCGAAGTGCTGGATGGCTTCAGCATTGACAACGGCTATCTCTTCGGTTGGGAGTTGGCGTTGGCTCCTCATCTGATTCCCAACGAATATTCGGACGTAACGACCGTGACCGTTGACGGACCGTGGGTGACCGTCGTCAACGACACCACCTTCATCTTCTCGCCGCCCGCTGACCTGCCGAACGACACCGTGGTTTACTACACCTTCCACCTGCAGGATGAACACGGTTGCGGTTACGACACCATCGTGGCTCTCAACGTGTTCACGCAAAATCTGACTACTTTCGACACGACCGTGTGCGACAGTTTCGTATGGAACGGAAACACCCTCACCACAAGCGGACAATACAATCACACCTTCACCAACATCCACGGCTGCGACAGTTTGGTGACGCTCAACTTGACCGTGAATCACAGCATTGCCACACACGACACGCTGGTACTGCTGCAGAATCAGCTGCCTTACCATTTTGTCCCGAACGACACCACCTTTGGCGTCAACTCGCCTGCGGAATTCCAGTTCAGTTACGCCCTTCACTCTCAACAGAACTGCGATTCGGTCATTTTGCAAAAAGTGTACGTGTACTCGAATGTATCCCAGAACTTCGACACGACGGTGTGTGCCAGCTCGTTACCGTTTGTATGGCATGGGCACACCTTCACCTCCAGTTCCTCATTCACTGACAATTTCCAGACTGTTCACGGTGCCGACAGCATAATCACCTATTCTGTCACCGTGGACAATCCCAGTGTTTCTATCGGCAACGTCTCCCACATTCTCTGCTACGGAGACAACACCGGTGCGGCCACCGCCACGGTCACCGGCGGCTCCGGCACGATCCAATACCAGTGGACTTCCAACGGGGCCACCGTCGCCAACACCGCCTCCATCAGCAACCGACCCGCCGGAACTTACACCGTTTCCGTGACGGACGCCCTCGGCTGCTCCGCCACCGCTTCGGTGACCCTCAACGTCACGCACAACTTGATGACACCGGGAAATATTACGGGACCCACGACAATCTGCCACGGGGATACCATTGACATCGTCATGGGAACCGCTGCCATCGGCGACTACGAATGCAGCTACCAATGGCAGATCTCATCCGATGGAACCACGTGGACGCCCGCCCCGGGCACCAACAACACCCAGAATTACTCCTTCACGGAAAGCACCACGGAGGGCTTCTCAATGCGCCGCGCCTGGATCAGCACCAGCTGCGGCACCCTTTACAGCGACACACTGACCTTCTCCGTCTGGCCCACGTTCCGCGACACCATCTTCGATGAAATCTGCCAAGGATATCCTTATCAGGAAAACGGCTTCGACATTTCCGAAACCGAAACCACGGGACCGGGCACGCTGGTCTCTTGGGCACATTACACTTCCATACATGGCTGCGACAGCACCATTGTGCTAATGCTCGACATCCATTTGCCGCAGGAAACCACCCTTGACGTTGAGATTTGCGAGGGCGACAACTATTTCGAAAACGGATTCAACATCCTCGCCGTTGAAACGGTCGGCAAAGACTCTCTTGTCCGCACCCTTAACCTGCTCACCTCCTTCGACTGCGACAGCATCATCCAGCTGAATGCCACCATCATCGACACCGCCCTCAGCATTGTCTCCTTGACAGAAGATTTCTGCGAGGCCATGTCGGGTGAGTTGGTTGCTGTCTCGCAAATGACTGATTATGTGTGGAATACGGGCGAAGAGATGCCAAATATCACCGTCACCCTGCCCGGCACCTACTATGTCACGGCCTCGCAAGGCAACTGCAGTGTCACGGCGAGATACGTCATCGAATCCTGCGACATCCAGCTCTATCTGCCCAACGCCATCACACCGTCCAGAGGCGACGGTCTGAATGATGCATTCCACATCCCCGATATGACCCAACGGATGATTTACGACTTTGAAATCAGCATCTTCAACCGCTGGGGCGAACAGGTGTTCTACTCCACCGACAAAAACTTCACATGGAACGGGGAAATCAAAGGAAAGATATTCTACAACACCGTGTATAACTACATCATCCGATACACCGACGCCAACGGAAAACCTTACTTCGTGAAAGGCTCGATAACAGTACTGTAATGACGGTTTAGGGTTTAGAGGGGTGCGGTGAGTAGTTTCTCTAAAAGGATAGTGTCTTCCGGATAGGTGAGTTTCATGTTGGAGACTTCGCCCGGAACGATGTAAATCGGGATTTCGGGGCTGTAACGGAGGAGAACGCCACAATCGTCGGTACTGGTGAAATGCGGGTCTTGCAGCGCTTTGCGGTAAGCTTCTCGAATAACTTCAATGCGGAATGCCTGCGGGGTTTGGGCGCAGCGTAGACGTTTGCGGGAGGGTATCGCCGTGATGAAGTTCCCATCGTCCGTCACCTCGAACATGGTGTCCGTGGCGGGAATGGCCACCGCCACCGCAGGATGAGTCTTTAGAGCCGTAACTATCTCATTGATAATCCGTTGATTTACCGCTGGACGAGCTGCATCGTGAAAGATGAGGTTTGCGGAGGCTATTCCTTCGTATGCCTTGATAGCGGCTAACGTCGAAAAATGGCGTTCCGCACCGCCAGGAAGCAGCTTACACACTTTTTTCCATTCATTTCGACGGATAATCTCCTGTATCTGAGGCAGATAGTCGGGATGCATCACCACCGCGATCTCATCGATAGACTCGCACCGCTCGAACGCCTCGACACTGTGCTCGATCACGGTCTTGCCCGCTAACGGCAAAAACTGCTTCGGCAGCTCGGCCCCGAACCGCTGTCCGCTTCCGCCAGCCAATATCACGGCTACGTTTCTCATGACGTTGACCTAAACTGCTAACTGCTAACTACTAACTGCTAACTACTCAGTGGGCAGCGCCTTGAATCCCTGGCCCATAATCTCCGCACTGTCAATGATGTTCACAAAGGCGGTCGGGTCGATCTTATGCAGGTTGTTTTTCAGTTTGACAAGGTCGGCACGTTCGAGGGAGACGTAGATCATGCTGCGCTCGGTGCCGGCGTAAAGACCCTGACCCAAGAACAGGGTGCCGCCACGCTTGAGGTCGTTGAGGATATAGCTCCGCATGGCCTCCACGTTGTTGGTCACGATATAGACGGTCTTGTAAGTCTTCATGCCCTCCACGATGAGGTCGATGATCTTGCCTTCAATGTAAATCAGGATGATGGAATAGATAGGCAGGCGGATCTGTTTGAAAGCGATGAGCGTGGTGAGGGTGATGACGGAATCGACAATCATCACGAGGGTGCCGAGGGAGATTTTCGTGTATTTGTGGATAATCATGGAGATGATGTCACTGCCGCCGGAGGTAGCTCCCGACTTGAAAATCAGTCCGATAGCGATGCCGTAGATGATGCCGGCGACTACCGTGTTCAAGAAATAGTCGGGCATGAAGAAGAGCTCGCTGTGCGGAATTTGCACCATGTTGGGCATATTGGCGACTTCCACGATGCCTTCGTGAATGACAGGATTATAACCCCAGAAAGTCTCTATTAACCAGGTAAATGCGAAAATCAAGATGGTGGAAAGCACGGTCTTGAAGCCGAACTTCGGACCGAGAATCCAGGTGCCGATGAGCAGCAACGGAATGTCCATGCAAATGGCATAATAACTGATTTTCCACGGCCAAACGGTGTTCAGCACGTTGGAAAGACCGTAGGTGCCGCCGGGGGCCAACAGGTACGGGTTGACAAACATCACATCGCCGACTGCAAAAAGGAAGCTGCCGACAATTAACATTAAGTATGCGAAAATCTGCTCTTTAACATTGTTTTTCTGCTCCATTTTTCTCGTTTTTTTGCGGCGGCAAAGATACGATTTTACTCGTACCGCAACGCGCTAATCGGATCCATGTTGGCAGCTTTCTTCGCAGGATACCAACCGAAGAAGATGCCGGTGAGGGCGCAGACGAGAAACGACCCCAAGATGGCCATCTCACTCACCACGTAAGGCATGTGCATCAGCTTCGAAGCCACGAAAGAGATAATCAGCCCCAGAATGATGCCGATGATGCCGCCGATCAGACTCAAAATCACACTTTCGCACAGAAACTGCAGCATGATGTCGCGATTGTGCGCCCCGATGGCCATACGCAGACCGATTTCCTTGGTGCGCTCCGTCACCGTGACGTACATGATGTTCATAATGCCGATGCCGCCCACCACTAACGAGATGGAGGCAATAGCGGCCAACAATGTGGTCATCAGACCTGTAACAGAGCTGATAGTCGAAACCAACTCCTCCTGCGTGCGAATCTCGAAATCATCAGCCGCACCGCTCTTGATGCCATGATTGCTGCGCAAAATGTAGGTGATTTCCGTGGCCGCCAACTCCGACTCCTCCTCGGAACGCGCCGAAGCAAACATCATGTTAAAATAGTTTATACCCAAAAACCGCTTCTGGATGGTCGTGTATGGGGCTAACACAATGTCGTCTTGGTCATTGCCCATGCCATTCTGCCCCTTTTCGGTCAAAGTTCCGATCACTGTCATCGGAATCGTGCCGAAACGGATGGTTTTGCCTATGGGGTTCTCCCCGTTGGTGAACAATTTCTTCACCACCGTCTGCCCGATGACACAGACTTTGCTGTAACGCCGGACATCCTCGTCGGTGAACATAACGCCCTCTTTCAACTCGTATTTGCGAATGTCCAGATAAGAGGCGGAAACACCATTGATGGAACAGCTGTGGTTGTTGTTGCCGTAAATCAGCTGTTTGCTGCTGCTGACCATCGGGGAAACGGCGGCAACATAACGGGTGTTTTTGGTCAGAGACTCCAAATCCTTGTTATCCAATGATTTTGAGGTTGACATACCCATATCGACGCCGCCCCTCTGCTGACGGGCGGGCATGATCATAATCATGTTGGAACCCATAGTGGAGAGTTCCGACTTGACGCTCTGGGTGGAGGCCTGCCCGATGCTGACCATGGCGATGACCGACGCGATGCCGATAATGATGCCAAGCATCGTCAATGCCGTGCGCATTTTGTTGCGAAACAGCGAACTGAAGGCTACTTTGATGAGATTTCCGATATTCATGACTCAGTCTTCTTTTTGAAGGTTAATGGCGGCTAATGCGTCGGCTGCCGATTGCGTATCGATGGGCGCGTCTTCGATAATCTGTCCGTCGCGGAGTTTGATCTTACGAGTGGTGAAAGTGGCAATGTCGGGCTCGTGCGTGACAAACGCGATGGTCTTGCCCTGCGCGTGCAAATCCTGGAAGAGACTCATGATTTCGTAGGAAGTGCGGGTGTCGAGGTTGCCGGTGGCCTCGTCGGCGAGCAGGATGACGGGGTCGTTGACCAAGGCGCGGGCGATGGCCACACGCTGCTGCTGGCCGCCGGAAAGCTGGTTGGGCATGTGCTCCATTCGACTCTCCAAACCCACTAACTTCAAGGCCGCAATCGCACGGTCGCGACGCTCCCTGGCCGGCACGTCACTGTTGTAGAACAACGGCAGCTCCACATTCTCAATGGCCGTGGTGCGTGCCAACAGGTTGTAATTCTGAAACACAAACCCGATTTTACGATTACGCAACGTCGATAACTCATTCTTACTCAGATCTTTGATAGAAACACCGTCAATGATGTAGTCGCCGGCGGAGGGCGTGTCCAAACAGCCGAGAATGTTCAGCAACGTCGATTTGCCGGAGCCGCTGGTGCCCATGATGCTCACGAACTCCCCCTCGGTAATGGTGAACGAGACGCCGCGCAAAGCATGCACGTCCTCACTGCCCACGCGAAACACGCGCTCCAGTTTTTCTACTTTCAATATGTCTTTCGCCATAATTGTCCTTTTTTTGTGGTGGACGCACACACAGGTGCATCCCTACCGAGTTTTCTGTTGCGGCGGACCCATCCTGAACGGGGTGGAACTTTTGTCATCCTGGCCCTGCGGCATACCCGTGGCTTCACTCACTCCGGTAACCACCTCCTCTCCTTCTCGCAACCCTTCAGGAATCAACGAGTTGACACCGTTGTTCAACCCAACGACCACACTCTTCTGTTCGTATGCTTTTTCACCTGTCTTCACCCAAACGGTCTTCTTGGAAACGTCCTTCAACCCTTCGGTAAGCTCTTCCTGATTTTTGTAGAGCGATTTGAAGATATAGCCGTTTTTCTCCATCTTTTTCATCATTTCCTGGTCGAAGGAGGTGTAGAAGGCGGTCATGGGGATGCAGACGCCGCTCTCTTTCTTGGTGATGATGGTCACGCTGGCGGTCATGCCCGGGAAAAGCTTGGTCTCGGGGTTGGGTGCATTGATGATGACCGTGTAGGTCACCACGTTGGCGGTCACCGTCGGGTTGATGCGCACCTCCTTGACCGTTCCGGTGAACACGTCATCGGGGAAAGCGTCCACGGTGAACGTCACAGGCTGTCCGGCCTTCACCTCGCCGATGTCGGCCTCATCCACCTTCGCCTCCACCTGCATCTGGGTCAGGTCGTTGGCGATGGTGAACAGCGTGGGCGTGTTGAACGAGGAGGCAACGGTCTGGCCCTCTTCCACAGCCTTGTCCATGATCACACCGTCAATAGGAGAGGTAATCGTGGCGTATGAGAGGTTCGTCTGCGCCCGCGACAGATCCGACTGGGCTGTCCGAAGCTGGTTTTTCGCGAGATTCAGCGAGTTGGTCGCCGACTCGAAAGCTTCCTGCGTGGCCGCCTTGTTGTCGTACAGCATTTTGATGCGGTCGTACTGCTGCTGCGCCAACGTCAGGTTGCTCTGGGCGTTCGACACGTTGGTCTTCGCCTGCGTAAGCTGCTCGTTGAGGTTCGAACGGTCAAGTTCGGCCAGCAACTGCCCTTTCTTCACCACAGAGTTGAAATCCACGTAGATGCGCTCCACAATGCCAGACACCTGCGTACCCACATCGACCTTGTAGACGGGCTGCAACTCACCGGTGGCCGTCACGGTAACCTCGACACTGTCGATACGGCACCGCTCGGTCTCCACCCGCAATTCACCTTTTTTGCCTTTCTTCAAAGTGAAAATCAGAATCAGCACGATGATAATCGCTGCAATGATGCCCAAAATCCACCATATTTTCTTCGATTTCTTCATATCTTAAATTCTTAATTTTTAATTCTGAATTGTTACAACGTCACCGGAATTCCCATATAGACATCCAAAATCTTGCGTTTCAGCACGTAAGAGTATTTCGCCTGCATGTAGTTGTTGAGCTGATTGAGGAAGTTGGTCTGCTGCTGGATGAGATCGACGGCTGTGACGGAACCGTATTGGAAACGCAGTTTGTACGTTTTATAGTTGGCGAAATATGCATCCTTCTTGGCTTCCGCCGCAATATAGTTGTTCTGAGCGGTCGCAACGTCCAAATAGTTCTGCCGGAGTTCCTGATTCACCTGATATTCCGTCTCTTTTTGCTCCAATTCGACCTGTTGCGCCCGGTATTCTGCCATTTTGACGTTGTTCCGCACATTACTGCGCTGGTATATCGGGATGTTGAGGCTTAATCCGATGTTTTCGCCAAGACCATGCCACAGCTGCGTGCCCCAACCCGTGTTGGGGGTCGTCAAATTCGAACCGTTGTAGCCCGTGCTGATACCCGCGTTGGCCGACAAAGTGGGATAAAAGCCGGACTTTTGGATTTTCACGTCGTACTCCGCAGCGGTAATCTCGTTCTCGCTCATCTTCAGTTCCGGCAAATAGTTCGTGGAACGCTCGATAAGTTCCTGCAAAGAAGGCAGGTCCAGACTTTTGAAAAGGGTCGCGCTGTCAGGGCGGGAAATGACAATCTCCCGATTCGGGTCTATCGAAAGCAACTTTTTCAGTGCCAGATAATTAGATTGTATGTTATGTTTGGTGTTTTCGATGTTGTACAGGTCAGAAGTATATTGCGCTTGCAGCATTTGGTAATCGCTTTCGAGAATCTGGCCAACATCGAACTGCTTTTTGCCCTGCTCCATCTGCTCTCTGCTGCTTTCCAGCACTTGCTGCTGATAATCGAGCATGTCCTCGTTCATCATGATGGCCAAAAAAGCTTGGATAACCGAGACACGGATGTTGTTCTTGTTGCTCTCCAACTGCAGTTGCGACTGTTCCACATTCAGCTGGCTCTGCTTGATTTTGTTGGCGTTGCTCAGCCCGTTGAAAAGGGTCATGCCGGCGTTGATGCCGTAGCTGCCTCCCCACCCTACGGATTTCTCGTAATTACCGAAACTGAAATTCTGAGATGCGGACGCGGACACCGTCGGCGCGATGTTCTCCTTGGCCTGTCGCAAACTCAGCTCCGAAGTCGAAACGTTGATATCGGCCGATTGCAAAGAAAAGTTGTGGGTTTCTGCATACTGGAGACACTCCTCCAAGGTGAAATTTTGTTTTCCGATGTCCTCCTGAGCGCTCAAACAGCTGAATATTAAGACGATAAAAGAAGCTAAGACGATGTTTCTCATATATTTACCAAATAAAATTGCGACATCTAAAAACAATAAAAGTTTAATTTTTCTACAAAAAAACAGGAGACACGGTGTTGTCCCATGCCTCCTGCATTTTTTGTTAGACAAAAGATTTCTGACTACTCCAAGCTGATGGCCTCGCACGGGCAGACATCTGCGCAAGCACCGCACTCGATGCAGAGGTCGGGGTTGATGGAGTAAGCAGCGCCTTCAGAGATAGCCTCTTGAGGGCATTCGCCGATGCAGGTTCCGCAAGCGGCGCAAAGATCTTCACTAATTTTGTAAGCCATAATACTTTTTAATTGTTGTTGATTGAGCGGCAAAAATACACTTTTTATGGATTGCTGCACACTCGTTGAAAAATTTTATGAATACATCCCGGTTCATATTCACCAGCGCGATAGAATCCCCTAAGCCCCTAAAGTTTAAACCCCGATACCCGAGGCTTACGTTTACTTAGACTATAGACTATGACTTAGACTATAAACTATGACTTAGACTATAAACTCTAAACCAAAATAATGTATATTTGCAGACTTGTTCTTTTAGAATCAAAAGTATTAATAATCAATAATTTACGAAATGAAACAGTTAATCGAATGCGTTCCTAATTTCAGTGAAGGCAGAAATCAAGAGATTATCAACCAAGTGGCCGACGTGATTCGTCAGGCGGAAGGCGTGACTTTGTTGGATGTAGATCCCGGCGCCACCACCAACCGCACGGTCGTCACCTTCGTGGGCGAACCGCACTATGTGGTCGATGCCGCTGTGAAACTCATCGCCAAGTGCCAAGAGCTCATCGACATGCGTAACCACCAC
>Ga0247611_10003188_pt1 | contig 24799 bp, 14 predicted proteins | sample 177DNAGHGhighgp2_FD_192422 | JGI IMG/M metagenome (GOLD analysis project Ga0247611, IMG submission 192422) | Sheep rumen microbial communities from Palmerston North, Manawatu-Wanganui, New Zealand - 1770 DNA GHGhigh gp2 | ecosystem: Host-associated > Mammals > Digestive system > Stomach > Rumen... | reverse complement strand
AGGATACGGGCCGCACGATGCGCCCCGACGTGGTACTCCACTATCCCGGCAACCAGGACGTGGTTATTGACGCGAAGGTGAGCATCAAGGCCTATTATGACTATGTCAACGAGACCAACGAGCAGGTGAAGGTGCAGATGCTCGACCGTCATGTGCAGAGCGTGCGCTCGCATGTGAAGGAACTGGCCGCCAAGGACTACAGCCGCTACATCCAACAGCCCCGCACTGCAATTGACTTTGTCATTATGTACGTGCCTAACGAGGCTGCCCTGCAGGTGGCACTGGCACGCGACCCGAAGCTGTGGAACGAGGCCTTTGAGAAGAAAGTCTTTATATCCAGTACGCAGAACCTCTTTGCTATTCTGCGCATGATACAGATCGCATGGCGACAGCACAACCAGACGGAGAACCAGAAGAAGATTGTCGGTCTTGCCGAGCAGCTTGTCTCGCGTATTGGTCTTTTTGCCGAGCGTGCACAGAAGATAGGCCGCGACATCGACCTCCTGAATACCGACTTTGCCGACATGCAGAAGTCTGTTGACGGTACCCGTGGTATCCTGCAGAAGGCCAGTGAGCTGAAGGAACTTGGCATCAAGGAGGATGTGAAGCATCCATTGCCTAATCTGACCGACGAGGAGTAACGGTTTTCGTTGCGAATTGCCGTCTGGAAGGAAAAAAAAGCAGCAATTCGTTGGCTATTTACTGAAAAAAGCGTAATTTTGCCGCTTAAAGACAAAAATACACGATATGAAACATCAGTTACGCAGTGCCGTGTGCACAGAAGGCCGCCGCATGGCGGGAGCCCGTGCCCTATGGGTGGCTACGGGTATGAAGCGCGAGCAGTTCGGCAAACCTATTATTGCTATAGTCAACTCGTTTACCCAGTTCGTGCCCGGTCACACGCATCTGCATGAGATAGGCCAGATCGTCAAGGCCGAGATAGAGAAACAGGGCTGCTTTGCAGCTGAGTTCAATACGATAGCTGTCGATGACGGCATTGCCATGGGCCACGATGGTATGCTTTACTCACTGCCCTCACGCGACATCATTGCCGATTCGGTGGAGTATATGGTCAACGCCCATAAGGCCGATGCGATGGTGTGCATCTCCAACTGTGACAAGGTGACACCGGGTATGCTGATGGCTGCCATGCGACTGAACATACCAGCCGTCTTTGTCAGCGGCGGTCCCATGGAGGCCGGTAGGGTGAACGGCGAGAATGCCGACCTGATAACGGCTATGATCAAAGGTGGCGACCCCACCGTGAGCGATGAGGAACTGGAGGTGGTGGAGCATAGCGCCTGTCCCGGCTGTGGTGCCTGTTCAGGTATGTTCACCGCCAACTCCATGAACTCGCTGACGGAGGCTTTGGGCTTCTCTCTGCCAGGCAATGGTAGTATTCTGGCAACGCACGTCAACCGCGTGCAGTTGTTCCGTGATGCTGCCAAGCTGATTGTGAAGAATGCCTTTGCATACTACGAGGACGGCGACGAGAGTGTGCTGCCCCGCAGCATCGCCACCCGCGCAGCTTTCCTAAATGCGATGACGCTTGACATTGCGATGGGCGCCTCGACCAATACGGTGCTGCACCTGCTGGCCGTAGCCCAGGAGGGTGGGGTGGACTTCAAGATGAGCGACATCGACGCCCTCTCGCGGAAGGTGCCGTTCCTCTGCAAGCTGGCTCCTAACTGGCAGAAGTACAGTGTCCAAGAGGAGAACCGCGCTGGCGGAATACTGGGTATCTTGGGCGAACTAGCCAAGGGCGACCTGCTCGACCTCAGCTGTAAGCGCGTCAACGGTGCCACGCTGGGCGAGGATATCAAGAAATACTCCATCACGGGGCCGACCATCGACCCTGAGGCCGACCGTATCTACCATAGTGCGCCTGCTGGCAAGTTCTCCATCAAGATGGGCTCGCAGGACAGCCGTTACCCCTCGTTGGATACCGACCGCGTGAACGGCTGTATCCGCGACATCGAACATGCCTATACGAAGGATGGCGGTATGGCCGTGCTCTTCGGCAATATAGCCCAGGACGGCTGCGTGGTGAAAACGGCTGGCGTTGACGAGAGTCTGTGGCACTTCGAAGGTCCTACCGTGGTCTTCGACTCCCAGGAAGACGCCTGTGAGGGCATCCTGGGCGGCAAGGTGAAAAGCGGTGACTGCGTGGTCATCACCCACGAGGGTCCGAAGGGTGGCCCCGGCATGCAGGAGATGCTCTATCCTACCTCTTATATTAAGAGTATGCACCTCGGCAAGGCGTGTGCACTGATTACCGACGGAAGATTCTCGGGTGGCACTAGCGGCCTCTCCATTGGCCATATCTCGCCCGAGGCTGCCAATGGTGGTAACATTGGTAAGTTGAAGGATGGCGACGTGATTGTCATTGACATTCCCAGCCGTAGTATCAATGTGAAACTCAGCGACGAGGAATTGGCCGCCCGTGAGCAGCAGCCTCTGAAGCGCAACCGCGTGGTCAGCAAGGCGCTGCGGGCCTATGCCCAAAGTGTGGCGAGTGCCGACAAGGGAGGAGTAAGAATCATAGACTAGAATAGCGAGAACCTCTGGAAAATCTAGAAATAAGGATTATGAGAGACAGAATAACAGGATCGAAGGCGCTGATGAGGGCGTTGCAGGCCGAGAGCGTAAAGACCATCTTCGGTTATCCCGGCGGCAGCATCATGCCCACCTACGACGCGCTGTTCGACTATACACGTGGAGAGAAGAAATGCTTTGACCATATACTAGTGCGCCATGAGCAGGGTGCCACCCATGCCGCCGAGGGCTATGCCCGCGTGTCGGGTGAGGTGGGTGTCGCTCTGGTGACCAGCGGCCCTGGTGTCACGAACACGTTGACGGGCATTGCCGATGCCATGCTTGACTCCACACCTATTGTGGTTATTGCCGGTCAGGTGGCCATCTCGGCCCTCGGTACCGATGCCTTCCAGGAGGTCGATCTGGTTGGCGTGGCGCAGCCCATCTCGAAGTGGTCGTACCAGATTCGTCATGCTGAGGATGTGGCGTGGGCCGTCAGTCGTGCTTTCTATATTGCCCGCACGGGCCGTCCCGGTCCCGTGGTGCTCGACTTCCCGCGTAATGCACAGGTCGAGGAGATTGACTGGGAACCGAAGAAGGTGGACTTTGTCCGCTCCTATGTGCCTTATCCCAAGCTGGATAGCGAAGCCGTACGTCAGGCTGCAGAACTCATCAACCATGCCAAGCGTCCGTTGGCGCTGGTCGGTCAGGGTGTAGAGCTTGGCAATGCTCAGGAGGAGCTGAAGACATTCCTGGAGAAGGCTGACATTCCTGCCGGCCGTACCATGCTGGGTCTCTCGGCTCTGCCGTCGAACCACCCGTTGAATGTTGGTATGCTGGGTATGCATGGTAACTATGCCGTGAACCTGAAAGAGCAGGAGTGTGATGTGTTGATTGCCATCGGTATGCGCTTTAGTGACCGTGTGACGGGCAATGTGAAGACCTATGCCAAGCAGGCCAAGATTATCCATCTGGACATTGACCGGAGCGAGATAGACAAGAACGTGAAGACCGACATTGCTGTGGTGGCCGACTGCAAGGAGTCGCTACCCGCGCTGACTGCCTTACTCCAGAAGAATAATCATCAGGAGTGGCGCGACTCGTTCAAGGAGCTGGATGAGAAAGAACGGCAGAAGGTGATAGAGCCGGCTATCCATCCGAAGGAGGGTCCGCTGTTGATGGGCGAGGTCGTTCATGCAGTGGCCGAAAAGGCAGCCGATGATGCGATCCTCGTAACGGATGTTGGTCAGAACCAGTTGTTTGCAACCCGTTACTTCAAGTATCACCACAAGCGCAGTATCTGCACCAGTGGCGGACTCGGTACGATGGGATATGGTCTGCCAGCGGCCATCGGTGCCACCTTTGCAGCCCCCGACCGTCAAGTCTGCTGTTTCATGGGTGATGGAGGTTTCCAGATGTGCATCGAGGAGCTGGGTACCATCATGGAGCAGCAGGCTCCGGTAAAAATGATTCTGATGAACAACCATTATCTGGGTAATGTCCGCCAGTGGCAGGATATGTTCTGGATGCGCCGTAAGTCGTTCACCAAGATGCTTAATCCGTGCTACGAGCTGATAGCCCAGAGCTATGGTATACCCTATCAGGCGGTTACGGACCGCCAGGACCTTGCCGCCGCTGTGGAGCGGATGCTCAGTACCGATGGTCCGTTCATCTTGGAATGTGCCATTAAGGAGGACGATGATGTGCTGCCGATGACACCGCCGGGCATGAACGTAGACCAGATGATGCTGGAGGTTTGACGCTCCGCTAGTTAATAATGAATAGTGAATAATGGAAAAGAAGAAACTATATACCCTGTTGGTCTATTCGGAGAACGTGGCTGGTATTCTGAATCAGATTACTGCCGTGTTTACGCGTCGTCAGGTCAATATTGAGAGTCTGAACGTGTCGGCTTCGAGTATCCCTGGCGTGCATAAGTACACCATCACCGCTTGGAGTGATGAGGACCAGATTGTCAAGATTACCCGACAGATAGAGAAGAAGATTGACGTGGTGAAGGCCAATTATTTCACCGATGAACAGCTGTTCATACGCGAATCGGGACTATACAAGCTCTCGGCGCCGAAGGTCATGGAGAACCCTGAGATATCGCGTACCATCCGTCGTGCCCAGGCCAGCATCATCGAGGTAAATCCCACGTATGTCATTGTGCAGATGCATGGTGTGACGGAAGACATTATCTCGCTGTACCGTGCCCTTGACTCGTTCGGCTGTGTGTTGCAGTACACCCGCTCCGGCCGTATTGCTGTGACGCGTGGTATGCAGGAGCAGGTTAGCGAATTTCTGGAAGAGCGAGAGAAAACAAATACGGATTAAGTTTTTCGTTTCCTATAAGAATATGGATAAAGTAGGAAAATATTTGTTTCTGGCCGAGCCGTTTCACTGTGACTTCAGTGGTCGCCTGTTTATGGGGCATCTTGGCAACCACCTACTCAATGCTGCCGACTTCCATTCGTCGGCCCGCGGGTTTGGTATGCAGTATCTGCTGGGTATCAAGCGGTCGTGGGTGCTCTCGCGTCTGGCCATAGAGATGACGGAGATGCCTGAGATGTATACCAAGTTTAATGTCGAGACATGGGTGGAGTCGGCCATGCGCTACTTCACCTCACGTAATTTCGCCGTTGTTGGCGAAGACGGGAAGGTCTATGGCTACGGCCGTAGTATCTGGGCTATGATCGATACGGAGACGCGTCAGCCGACGGACATCTTCTCCATTGACAATGGTGCCATCAACGACTGGATAGTCGGTGACAAGCCGTGTCCCATCGACAAAGGCGGTCGTGTGAAGATGAGCGACCAGACAGAACTGGTTCGTACCATAGATACCTATTATAAAGATGTGGATATCAATGGTCACATCAATTCGGTGAAGTACATTGAGCATGTGCTCGACTTATGGCCGATAGCGTGGTATCAGGAGCACAGCATCAGGCGTTTTGAGATAGCCTATGTGGCTGAAGCCCATGGTGGTGACCAGCTCTCGATGTACAAAGAACCGGCGGGTGATGCCTCGTACAATGTACGTATTGTCCGCTCCGACGGTACGGAGTGCTGTCGCTGTAAAGTAGATTTTAACCAATAAAACGATATGCTATGAATAAGAAGTTAGTTCTTTTAGTTTTTGGCTGTTGGCTGTTGGCATTTGGCTCACTGGCATACGGTCAGGAGGCTGCCAAGAGCGAATTGCAGCAGCGTGCTGAGGCCGTTGACACGAAAAAAAGCATTGGCTCGGCCCGTTCGCTGTATATACAGGCATTCAGTGACTATGCTAACAAAGGGCAGATAAGTCAGAGTGTGGAGTGTGCCGTCAAGGCCACCGCTCTGTATTATAGGGAGAACTTCTACAAGGAAGCCTTTGACCTCTTGCGCCGCGCAGAGCAAGTGATTGCCTCGGCTAAGCTTGATGCCAGTGCCAATGCTGCGCTGCGTTACCAGACGACCAAAGAGCGCCTGCAGATGTATGTCAAGCTCCGTAAGGTTGAGAGTGCAAAGGACCAGCTGAAGAGTATGGACTACCTCGCAAACCTCTCAAATGACGAGAACGTCAAGAACGACCTGCTCTATCAGAAGGCCATATACTACTACACGTTCGGCCAGAACGCCATGGGTAACGCCGTCTTCAAGGAGATGGCCAACAAGCTGACGGCCAGTAAGGAATACGACAAGGTGGACGAGGTGTACAAGACGCTGATAGCTAACGGCCGTCGTAGCAACAATGGCCAGATGATTGCGCAGTCGTATAGCAATTACATGGCATGGAAGGACTCCACCACAGCCCTGAAACATGCTGATGAGGTGAACGAACTGAAGCAGCAGATTGCTGACAACGAGGCGTTGATAGCCGAGAAGGATGGTAGTCTCTCCACGCGCCGCTTCTTCATCATTGCCCTGTGCGTCCTGTCGGCCGCCCTGGCAGCCGCTTTGATTTTTGGCGCTATTGTGCTACTGCGTTACATGGTTCTGACGCGCAAGCAGAAGTCGACCATCCGTCTAGCCAACGAGAGCAATGCCCTGAAGGCCAAGTTCATCAGCAACATCAGTGCTCAGCTGGAGCCTACCATCAAGAAGCTTGACAGTCGCATCCCAGAGGTGAAGGCATTACTCGACTTCTCTGATCATGTGCAGGTGCTGTCGGAGCTGGAGAACAAGCCTGCCGACGAGCTGACGCAGGAGAACCTGAAGATGCCGCCGTTCTGCGAGAGCATGATGGACCAGATTCGCGACAAGGTGAAGACCGACGTCACCCTGACGGTCAATGCCCCCAACATGAGTGCCGACATCTGCAAGGAGTATGTCTCGCACATCCTGCAGCATCTGCTGAACAACGCTGCCCAGTACACACCTGCCGGTGGCGCTGTTTCCCTGGAGTTCAAAAAGCGTGGCCCGCATGCCTGCCAGTTCCTTGTTTCAGACACGGGCGAGGGAATTCCCGAAGAGAAGCGCGAGGACGTGTTCAAGCCCTTCCTTGAGGTGCGTGATCTGACAACTGGCGATGGTCTGGGCCTGCCTATCTGTAAGCAGATGGCACTGAAGATGAATGGCGACCTCACGATTGACTCCGCTTACAGCAAAGGCACTCGTTTTGTGCTCGATTTGCACGTATAGAGGTTAATTTGCTATAAAAGTGACGGAATATTTGGCTATTTCGTCACTTTTTGCTATTTTTGCGGACGATTTTTTAGTTAACCCCTTGTCGCTCCCTCGTGCAGGGCGTGAGTGGACTTACAAAAGGCACCCTCGGGAAGGGTCGCGCAGTTCGTCGGGGCATGTATAACATTTAATAATTAAGCTATTATGGCAGAAATGAATTTTGGTGGCGTTATCGAGAAAGTAGTCACCAGCAAGGAGTTCTCACTCGAGAAAGCACGTGAAGTATTGAAGGACGAAGTGATTGCCGTCATCGGTTATGGTGTGCAGGGTCCCGGACAGGCCTGCAACCTGCGTGACAACGGCTTCAACGTCATTGTCGGACAGCGTCAGGGCAAGACCTACGACAAGGCTGTCGCTGACGGTTGGGTACCAGGCAAGACCCTCTTCTCGATTGAGGAGGCTGCCGAGAAGGGTACTATTCTCTGTATGCTTCTGAGCGATGCTGGTCAGATTCAGCAGTGGCCCACCATTAAGCAATATCTGAAGCCCGGCAAGACGCTGTACTACAGCCATGGCTTTGCCATCAACTGGAGTGATCGCACAGGTGTTGTTCCTCCGAAGGATGTTGATGTGATTATGGTGGCCCCCAAGGGTAGCGGCACGAGCCTTCGAACGATGTTCTGCGAGGGTCGTGGTCTGAACTGCTCTTATGCCATCTACCAGGATGCTACCGGCAAGGCTACGGAGAAGACGCTCGCCTTCGGTATCGGTATCGGTGCCGGCTATATGTTCGAGACGACATTCCAGCGTGAGGCAACCTCAGACCTTACAGGTGAGCGTGGCTCGCTGATGGGTGCCATCCAGGGTCTGCTGCTCGCTCAGTACGAGGTGCTCCGTGAGAATGGTCACTCTCCCTCGGAAGCTTTCAACGAGACTGTTGAGGAGCTGACACAGAGCCTTGGCCCGCTCTTCGGTGCCAAGGGTATGGACTGGATGTATGCTAACTGCTCAACCACCGCACAGCGTGGCGCTCTGGACTGGGCTCCCCGTTTCCACGACGCCATCAAGCCGGTCATGGAGTGGCTCTACTACTCGGTGAAGACGGGTAACGAGGCACAGATCACCATCGATGCCAACTCAAAGCCCGACTACCGCGCCGGACTGGAGAAGGAGCTTGAGGCTATGCGCAACCAGGAGATGTGGCGTGCTGGCGAAACCGTCCGTAAACTGCGTCCTGAGAATCAGGAAATCTAAGTCGAACGTACTCATGTTTATTACGATAAAAGGCTCACCTCAAGGTGAGCCTTTTATCGTAAAGATCCAAGTGCATGCTATTTCCCGCCAACGATTTTCGAGATATCCATCATCATGCCACCGTTGCCGGTCATAATTTGGGGCATCTTACCGTCCCACTTCTCTATCATATCCTCTTGAACAATCATTGGAGAGAGTGATGCCGCAATGGTGCGGTTATAGTAGGCTTCAGCATCGGCCTTGATCTTCATGGCCTTCGCGTTACCCTCGGCTTTGGCGACGGCAATCTTGGCATTAGCCTCGGCCTCTTTCACCTCGTTCTCAGCTTTCAGGGCACTTTGAATGGCGGTATTTTTCGCGTCAATCATTGAAAGCAGCGACGAGGGTGGGGTGATCTTAGACGTGAACTCCTCGACGAGGAATCCCTCTGCCATTAACGACTTCTCCAGACGGGCACGCACATCGCGCTCAAAATTGGCGCGGTTTGACATCAGCGAGTCCGACGTGTACTGGTTGGCACAGGTGCGGTAAGCCTCGTAGATACAGGTGCGGATGTAGCCTTCCTCCAATTCCTTCACGCCCACGCGATATTTCGTAAAGATGTCGCATGCCTTATCCGGGTTGATGCGATAGGCAATTGTCGGATCCATCTCGAAGAGCGAGGCGTCTTTCGCATTTACCGAGAACGTTTCATACTGCTTACGTTGGGTGAATGTGGGGTAGGTGAACACGTTCGTGGTGATGGGGTTATAAAATACCCATCCCTTGCACGTTCCTTCTACACCACCATAGTCTTGCTCGTTGAGCGACCACTTGTGGAAACGGATACCCACCTCGCCTGAGTCGACTACCGTGCAACACATGGCGAAAAATATCAACACTGCTAAAATGCCGCCTCCAATATATATCAGCGGACGAAGTTTCTCTTTCATAGTTATTCCTTTTTGATTATGGTTCTTAATTCCGTGCAAAGATACGAATAAGAAAGCACAATACAAAAAAAATAATTTGTTTTTTGCATTTACCATGCGCTATGGCCTGTATGGAAGACATAATAGATGCATCAATGAAAATAGGCTCGTCATGTGACGAGCCTATTTCGTGGTGGGTGCTGATGGATTCGAACCACCGAAGTCGAAAGACAGCAGATTTACAGTCTGCCCCATTTGGCCACTCTGGAAAACACCCATTAGTTATTTACGATTTGACGATTTACAATTTGACAATGTACTATTTATCGTCTTGTTGTGGGCGTTGACGGATTCGAACCGCCGACCCTCTGCTTGTAAGGCAGATGCTCTAAACCAGCTGAGCTAAACGCCCCTTTCTTCCAAAGCGGGTGCAAAGGTACTGCTTTTTTTTGTAACCACCAAATTTTTGGCCAAAAATCTTTTTAACACGAATAAAGATTTGGTCGTTTGGGAAAAAGTGCTTATCTTTGTACGTGAAAAACTAAAAACCGGTAGCAAAGCCATGTTAAACCGATTATATATAAGGATTTTGCCCCTGACGATGTTCGTGTGCTGGGCCTGGCAGCTTGCTGCCCTGGAGGTACATGACTTCAGTTTCCAGCATTTGGGCAAGGAGGAGGGGGTAGTCAACCAGCGCATCTTCTCTGTCAAGCAGACGGCATCGGGAGCGCTGTGGTGGTCGTCGATGACTGGCGTGGAGCGCTATAATGGCTCCAAGGTGCGTAGCTACAGACTGGACGAAGGTACGCCATACGGACACTTGGGCGGTCGCGTCATCCACCTGGCCGTGGACTCGACCATGATTTATGCCTTTGATAACCGTGGCACCATCTATGTGTTCAATGCCAGACGCGACCGTTTTGACATGGTGACCAGTCTCTCGAAGAAGATGGGACACGACGTAGGACTCAACGATATGTATGTTGATGGGAAGACGCTGTGGCTGGCCATGCACGATGGTGTCTATGTGATGAGCGACACGGTGTTGAAACAGGTCGTGACGGGTCCCTATGTGAATAGCATTGTGCCGCAGGGCCGTCGTCTGCTGTTCTGTGCCCGCGAAGGAGTCTACGATGAGAAGGGCGTTCGCCTGCTTCCATACAATACGGAGTGTGGCTACTACGACGAACTGTCTGGTAAACTGTGGGTGGGCGGCTATGAGAAGGGCCTGCACGTTGTCGCCTTTGGTCAACAAGGCCATATAGAGACCGATAGCTTTGTCCGTCTTACGGGCAATGCCTTGCAGCAGAACCCCATTCGGAGTATCTGTCCTTACGATGACGAGACGATGCTCATCGGTGTTGACGGTGAGGGCGTCTATCAGATGCAACGCGACAGTCGTGGTGAGTGTATGCTGCTGTTCGATGCCAATGAGTCGGCTCATGGCGTACTGCATGGGAACGGTGTGTACAGCATTGCCGTTGACACGTGGAAGAACATTGTTGTTGGCACCTATTCCGGTGGCATTGACATCGCGCGGCCCATAGGTAGTACGACGGCTATTTATAGATATGTGAGAAACGACCGTCAGAGTCTGCTTAATGACCATGTGAATACGGTGATGCCGCTTTCGGGTGACCTGGTGTTGATGGGAACTGACAATGGCATCAGTATTGTCAATGTGAAGACAGGGCAGTGGCAGCACTGTGGTCAGGGAACGGTGGCCCTCAGCGCAGGAAGCAAGGCTGGTGGCAGCGTGCTGGTGTCAACTTACGGCAAAGGCATCTATGAGATTGATAGCCGTGCCAATGTTAGCCATGTGTATACCACGAACAACAGTCAGTTAACTGATGACCATGTCTATGCCACTCTTTATGACAAGGATGGCGGGCTGTGGGTAGGCACATTGAATGGTGACCTGCTATACAAAACCCAGCAGTCAACCCGTTACTATCCCGTCCACGATGTGCAGGCCATTACGCAGCTTGCCTCAGGGCAGATAGCAGTGGGAACAGCCTTCGGTCTGAAACTCATCACGCCGGGCAGCGGCGATGTGAAAGACTTGAACTACGCACCATCGGGTGTCACCGATGTCAATCCTTTTGTCACTCATCTGTTAGCGACTGGGCTGGAGATGTGGATTGCAACAGATGGTGGTGGTGTCTACATATACCATTTGGCTAAGCATGAGAGCCGTCAGATTACAACAGCCAATGGTCTGCCGTCCAACTATGTCAGAAGTCTGGTGAAGGGCCGCGACGGCCGTATCTGGATAGCGACGGACGAAGGACTGTCGTTTGTGACGCCAGACGAACCGTCAAGGGTCATCAACGTCAATTACTGTTATGGGCTGGACCGTGAATACTCGCGTGGAGCGGCGCAGAACCTGCCTAATGGTGACATCATCTTCGGTTCGACAACAGGAGCAATCGTCATTCATCCGGAGAACGTGCAGTCTGTCAATTACACGGCCAAACTCGATATTCTGGGTGTCAGCTGTGCAGTCGACCAGGATGAGTTGTATTCAGAGTCCGTATTCTCGAATCTTAAGGAAGGAGAGTTGCACTTGTCGTACCGCCAGCGCACCTTCGAGCTTCTGTTTGAGAGTGTTAACATGCGCAATCACTTCGATATAGCCTATCGCTATAAGGTGGGCGACGGCGAGTGGAGCCAGCCCTCCGACCAGCAGAGCATCCGTTTTGTCGACGTGGCACCAGGCAGACTTCGTCTCACGTTGCAGTGCATCAGTCGCACCAGCGGAACTGTACTCGACGAAAAGTCACTCGACATTGTCATTGCCCAGCCGTGGTGGAACTCCTGGTGGATGTGGTGCCTCTATGTGGCACTGATCCTGTTGGCCTTCTATGGTGCATGGCGTGTGTACGAGTTGCACGAGAAGTACATGCGTGTGACCATTGACTATATGCAGACATACCCTCAGACAACTCACTTTCAACAGACCCTGTCACAGCCCACTCAGCCTCAGCAGTCTCAGCCCCTTCCAGACAATGAGGAGACAGATGAGAATTCTGGTCGGGAGGCCAAGACCTTCGTGGACAAAGCCACTAGCCTCATCTTGGAGCGGCTATCTGATGTTGACTTCAATATCGACCAGCTATGCCGCGAGATGGCCATGAGCCGCACGCTGTTCTACGTCAAGCTGAAGTCGTACACGGGCAAGTCGCCGCAGGACTTCATTCGTATTATTCGCCTGGAACGTGCTGCCTCGATGCTTCGCAACGGTAGTAACGTGACCGATGCCGCAGCCTTGACCGGTTTCGACAATCCCAAATATTTCAGCACTGTCTTCAAGAAATACTTCGGCGTCTCGCCGTCAAAATACCAGTAAGATGGTCTGAATACTATCAAAATGGGTCTCAATGCTATCACATTTCAGTAATTGAACCTTTTTTGCATGCTATGTAACCCTTAACCGTCATAAATAGCGTACATTTGCAGTCAGTAACGCAATAATAAACTAAAAATCAAGAAACAAGACAATGAAGCGAATCCTTTCAACATTCGTATTTTCGGCGTTGACAACATGCTGTGTATTGGCATGTGGCGACCAGACAGCCGACGTTAGTGACGCACCCACACCTGCTGAGGACCCCACACCTAATGAACAGCAGCCAACGGCCAAGGAGTGGAACCGTGGTGTCGTGGGATGGAACCTGGGTAACCAATTCGAGTGTTCTGCCCCTGGTCAGGACGGTGAGTCGATGGCCATCGGCAATCCAGACAGCAGCATCAAGGCAGAGACGGCATGGGGCAACCCGACCGTGACGAAGAAGACCATCAAGGCCGTGAAGGATGCGGGCTTCAATGCTGTCCGTATCCCTGTCCGCTGGCAGTGCCACATCACGAACCCGACAGCCATGAGTATTGACAAGGCGTGGCTTGCACGTATCAAAGAAGTGGTTGACTGGTGTCTGAGCAACGATCTGAAGGTGATTATCAATACTCATCACGACAAGTGGCTCGAGGGTCGGCCCACCAACCAGTATAAAGATGAGAACAACCAGAAGTTGGCGCTGTTGTGGATGAACATTGCCAGTGAGTTCGCGCAGTACGACTACCGTGTGGCCTTTGCCGGCACCAACGAGGTGCATATCCGTGACAACTGGGGCAAACCAACGGCCGAGAACCTGGCTGTTCAGAACTCGTATAACCAGACGTTTGTTGACGTAGTGCGTGCCACGGGCGGTAATAACGCCAAGCGTCACCTCATCGTGCAGACCTATGTGTGTAATCCTGACTTTGGTCTCTATAATGGTGACTTCGTGATTCCTACTGACGAGGGTAATGGCAATGACTACATGAGTGTAGAGTTCCACTACTACACACCGTGGGACTATGCCGGTGAGTGCAAGTATAACTTCTGGGGTGAGCCATACAAGGACAAAGGGGAGGCATCGCCCAATGATGAGAAGACAATGACTGAGTTCTTCGACAAGGTCGTGACGACGTGGAGCAACAAGGGCCTGGGCGTCGTTATGGGCGAGTGGGGTGTTACCGACCGCCAGAAGGCCGGGCAGACCGACCTCATTCACGAGAACATGACCTACTACTGCCGTTTCCTCGTGAGTGAGGCTAAGAAACGTGGATTTTCCACCTTTGTTTGGGACAACAACGCCTTCGGCAGCGGTCCGGAACACTTCGGCATCTTCGACCGAAAGGCAGGCATGAAGGTGAAGGCCGACTGGATTCTCAGCGGTATCATGGAAGGAATGAAATAGGCACGAGGTTCCGTAATAACGTAATAACGAAATAACGAAAAAAATATGAAAAGAATCATTTATGGTGTGGCAACGTTTGTCATGATGATGCTGGCTGTTACCGCCTGCACAACCAAGAGCGAGAAAACAAATGAGGTGAATAACTTCCGCATTCAGCGCGGCACGAATGTAAGTCACTGGCTGTCGCAGTCGGAGGAGCGTGGAGAGGCCCGTAAGCAGCACATCCAGGAGGATGACTTCGCGCGCTTGGATTCGCTGGGCTTCGATTTCGTGCGTCTGCCGATAGACGAGGTGCAGTTTTGGGACGAAGAAGGAAACAAGCTGCCCGAGGCTTGGGATTTGATGATAAATGCCATCAACTGGGCTGAGAAGCATCACTTGCGTACCATTGTTGACCTGCACATCATCCGTTCACACTACTTCAATGCCGTAAACGAGGGTGCTGCTGACGCCAATACGCTGTTCACTTCTGAGAAGTCGCAGCAGGATCTCATCAACATGTGGTACCAGCTGTCAGACGTGTTGAAGGGATACAGCAACGACTCTGTGGCTTACGAGTTCATGAACGAGCCGGTAGCCGACGAACATGAGCAATGGAACGAGCTGATAGCCAAGGTACACAAGGCTTTGCGCGAGCGTGAGCCGCGGCGTACGTTGGTCATCGGCAGTAACATGTGGCAGGGCTTCGAGACGATGAAGTATCTGAAGGTGCCCGAGGGCGACAAGAACATTGTGCTCTCCTTCCACTACTACAATCCGATGATCCTGACACATTACGGTGCGTGGTGGACCCCTATCGGCAAGTACACGGGTAAGGTGAACTACCCAGGTGTTCTTGTTTCAAAGGAAGACTACGATGCTGCTCCTGATACCCTGAAGAAGGAGTTGGAGCCGTATCTCACGCAGGAGTGGAACATCGACAAGATCCGTGCTGACTTCAAGGATGCCATCGAGGTGGCCAAGAAGTATGACCTGCAGCTATTCTGCGGCGAGTGGGGCGTTTACGAGCCTGTTGACCGTGAACTGGCCTACAAATGGACGAAGGACATGCTGACTGTGTTCAAGGAGAACAACATTGCCTGGACCACTTGGTGCTATGATGCTGACTTCGGCTTCTGGGATCAGAAGAAGCACGACTTCAAGGACAAAGGCCTGGTAGACCTGTTGATGGAGAAATAACACGAAAAAACGTAATAACGTTATAACGTAATAACGACACAACGTAAAAACATGAAGACATTTGGATATTTCGATGACAAGAACCGTGAGTATGTCATTACCGACCCGGCAACACCGTTCCCGTGGATTAACTATCTGGGTAACGAGGACTTCTTTGGACTGATTTCCAACACTGCTGGTGGTTACGACTTCTACAAGGATGCTAAGTTCCGTCGTATCACACGCTACCGCTATAATGGTGTGCCGATGGATGCCGGCGGTCGTTATTTCTATATTAAAGAGGAGAGTGGAGAGAGGAAAGAGGATAGTATTGTCTGGTCGCCGGGATGGAAGCCATGTAAGACACCTCTTGACAGCTATGAGTGTCGCCACGGTATGAACTACACCCGCATTACGGGTAGCAAAAATGGTGTGGAGGCTTCTGTGTTGTTCTTCGTACCACTGAAGACGTGGGTCGAAGTGCAGAAACTGACGCTGACGAATACCACCGACAAGGTAAAGACCCTGAAGCTGTTCTCCTTTACCGAGTGGTGTCTGTGGAATGCTGCTACCGATATGGAGAACTTCCAGCGCAATTGGTCGACAGGCGAGGTGGAGATAGAGCGAAGTGTGCTCAACGGTTTACCCGTTGAGTCCACCACCATCTATCATAAGACCGAGTATAAGGAGCGCCGCAATCACTATGCCTATTATGCGCTAACTAACGCGAAGGCTGACGGATACGATACCGATCGCGAATCTTTTATCGGACTGTACAACGATTTCTCTAATCCCCAGTGTGTAGTGGCTGGCAAACCTTCGATGTCGGTGGCTCATGGTTGGAGCCCCATCGCCTCACACTATGTCGAGGTGACGCTGCAGCCTGGCGAGAGCAAGGACTTCATCTTCGTCCTTGGTTATGCCGAGAACGAACAGGAAAAGAAGTTCGTAGCCACTACTCCCGCAGCATCAGCTGCGGGTCTTATCACCTCTCTCGGTAATCTCGACCATACCATTATTAATAAGGAGAAGGCGCATCAGGTGATTGAGCGGTTCTCAACGGTGGAGGCTGTGGACGCTGCATTTGAGGAGCTACGGACGATGTGGGACGGCCTGCTCAGTAAGTTCACTGTGGAGAGTGCCGACGAGCGTCTGGACCGTATGGTGAACATCTGGAACCAGTATCAGTGTATGATTACGTTCTGCTTCTCGCGCTCGGCTTCATTCTTTGAGAGTGGGGTGGGGCGTGGCATGGGCTTCCGCGATTCCAACCAGGATCTCGTCGGATTCGTCCATCAGGTGCCGAGCCGTGCTCGACAGCGTATCATTGACATTGCCTCGACGCAGTTCCCCGATGGTGGCTGCTACCACCAGTATCAGCCGCTGACCAAGCGAGGAAATAACGATATTGGCGGTGGATTCAACGATGATCCTTGCTGGCTCATATTCGGTACGGTGGCCTATATCAAGGAGACGGGCGACTTTTCGATTCTTGACGAGATGGTACCCTGGGACAACGAGCCCGGCACAGAGGTGACGCTGTTCGAACATCTGCGCATCTCGTTCAACCACGTTGTGGAGAATCTTGGTCCCCATATGCTGCCGCTTATCGGTCGTGCCGACTGGAACGACTGTCTGAACCTGAACTGTTTCTCTTGGGACCCGAACGAGAGTTTCCAGACCACGGAGAATAACAGTGAGGGTTCGAAGGCTGAGTCGCTGATGATTGCCGGTCTCTTTGTATTGACGGGCAAGCAGTATGTGGAGCTTTGCGAGAAAATAGCAAAGCACAGTGAAGTACAGCGTGCTCAAAAGTGCATTAACTCGATGGTAGAGGCTGTGAAGAAGCATGGTTGGGATGGCGAGTGGTATCTCCGCGCTTACGACTTCTATGGCAATAAGATCGGTAGCAACGAGTGCGAGGAAGGCAAAATCTTCATTGAGAGTCAGGGCTTCTGCACAATGGCCGGCATCGGACTCGAGGATGGTATGGTAGACCGCGCCCTTGACTCCTGCAAGAAATACCTGGATTGTGAACATGGTATGGTACTGAATAATCCTGCCTTCACCCGCTACTATGTCGAAATGGGCGAGATTTCGAGCTATCCTGCTGGTTATAAGGAGAATGCAGGTATCTTCTGCCACAATAATCCTTGGGTGATCATCGGTGAGACGGTAGCTCGTCGTGGTAACGATGCATGGGAACACTACACCAAGATATGTCCTGCATGGATCAAGGACCAGCAGCTGCACAAGGTAGAGCCATACGTTTACTGTCAAATGGTGGCCGGTAAGGATGCAGCAAAGCCTGGTGAAGGCAAAAACTCATGGCTGACGGGTACTGCCGCCTGGAACTGGCTCACCATCACTCAGTACATCCTCGGTATCCGTCCTACCTATGACGGTTTGGAGATTGACCCCTGCATCCCCTCAACGTTGAAGCAGTACACTGTTCACCGCGTACTTCGCGACGCTGAGTTCGAGATCACTGTCAAGAATCCCGATGGTAAGCAGAGTGGTGTGAAGAGCATTGTGCTTGACGGTTCAGCCGTCGAGGGAACCACCATTTCTGCCACTCCAGGCAAGCATGTTGTAGAAGTAATCATGTAAGATTATGGCAAAGTTAAGAGAAAAAATCGGTTATGCGCTGGGCGACGCCGCAGCCGGCGGCATCACATGGAAGGTGATGTCGATAGCGTTCCCATTGTTCTTCACCAACGTGTTTGGTCTGACTGTGGCCGACACGGCAACGCTGATGCTCATTGCTCGCATGTTCGATGTCGTTACCGATCCGATGATGGGCACGCTTGCCGACCGTACTCAGTCACGCTGGGGTACCTACCGTCCGTGGCTCATCTATGGTGCAGTACCCTTCGGTCTCATCTTTGCCTTACTGCTCTACACACCTGAGTTCGGCCCTGTGGGTAAGCGTATTTGGGCTTACACGCTCTATCTGATGATGATGGCCGTGTACACTGCAGTGAACGTGCCCTATGGTTCGCTGCTGGGGGTCATGACCAACGATGACAATGAGAAGAATCAGTTCTCGTCGTTCCGTATGGTGGGTGCCTATGCGATGGGCTTCATCACATTGTTGTCGTTCCCATATCTCCAGAAACTGGTAGGCGGCACAGACCAACATCAGTACGCCGTCCTTGGTGCCTTCTTCGGTATCATTGCAGCTGCGGGCACACTGGCCTGTGGCCTGCTCACCCGTGAGCGCCTCAAGCCCGTTCGAGCAGAGAAGTTCTCGTTCAAGCCCTTTGGCGATCTCTTTCGCAATCGCCCGTGGATTATCCTGACGCTCATCGGCGTCTGCATGAATTTTTTCAATGGCTTCCGCTATGCCGTTGCAGGCTATATGTTCGAATATTGTATGCATGGCGACGTCACAGTGAGTGGACTCATTATCAACTACACGGTGTTTATGACATTCGGTGAGCTGACCTGCATGGTTTTCGGTGGCGTGTCACCCGTGTTTACCAAGTGGGTGGGCTCCAAGCGAAAGGCTTTCCTTTGGGCAGCCGTCATTTGTGCGGTCACGTCCATCGGTTTCTTCTTCGTGCCGATGGACCCCGCCTATATTTGGGTGATGGTGGCTGTTGTCATCCTTACCTCGATAGGCATAGGCATCTATTCGCCGTTGCTTTGGTCAATGTATGCTGATGTGTCGGACTATGCCACGGAGAAGAACGGCACCTCGTCGACAGGACTCATTTTCTCTTCCGGTACGATGGCCATGAAATTTGGTACCGCTATCAGCGGCTCCCTCGTAGCCCTGTTCCTTGGCATTGCCGGTTTCGTCTCTGGTACCGATGCCACTGGTCAAACGGTCATCACCATCACCGATGCCGATGCTGTCAGCAAAATGATCTGGGCTCTGTTCTCTGTCATTCCTGCTGTCATAGCAATAATCATGATGGGCTTGTTGTATATCTATCCCATCAGGAAATAACAGACCCTTTATCCCTCCAGTGTATGTTGGCTGTGACCATTGGTTACAGCCAACATTCTTTTTGTGACACATGCTCGAAAACGTTAGATTGCTATCAATATTAGGTTTGAAAGCCGACATAAAGCCGTTTTCAAACCCTTTTTGAACGTCTTCAAACTCTTATTCTATAGATAAGTACTACTTTTGCATCGTCATTCAGCTAATAACAATACCGAATTATATCACTTAAAACAAAAAACAAAACATGAAGAAAACAGCAATGCTACTTTGTCTGCTATGTGCAGGCACAATGTGCACACCTGTTGCCTATGGTGCCCTAACATCGCACCCCACGGCAAAGGCGGCCGCTGCCCCCGACGACCAGGAGATTTCTGGTACTGTTGAGGATGCCGAAGGTCCCATGATTGGTGCCACGGTAAAAGTGGCCGGTACAAACACGGGTACTGTGACCGACTTCGAAGGCAGGTTCAAACTGAGGTGTAAGCCTGGTGCCACCCTCGAGGTGAGTTATGTTGGTTACACCACAAAGACCGTAAAGGCCCAGCAGGGCATGAAGGTCGTGATGGATGAAGACAAGACCACGCTCAGCGAGGTGGTGGTTACCGCTCTCGGCATCAAGCGCGACCGCAAGGCTCTGGGTTACGGTCTGGCTGAAGTGAAGGGCGAGGAGCTGACCAAGGCCAAGGAGACCAATGTCATCAACTCCCTGTCTGGTAAGGTTGCAGGTCTTGTCGTCCAGAATACTGCCGGTGGTGCCTCCGGTTCCACGCGTGTGCTGCTCCGTGGTAACACCGAGATGACCGGTAATAACCAGCCCCTCTATGTTATTGATGGTGTTCCCCTTGACAATACCAACTTTGGTGCTGCTGGCGTTGAGGGCGGATATGACCTTGGTGATGGTATTTCAGCCATCAATCCTGATGACATTGAGAACATGACGGTGCTGAAAGGTCCTGCTGCCTCCGCTCTCTATGGTAGCCGTGCCTCACATGGTGTCATCCTTATCACTACCAAGAAGGCAGAGAAGGATAAGGTGAGTGTCGAGTACAATGGTTCGCTGACAATGGATAAGCAGTTGGCAAAGTGGGATGACGTACAACAGGTTTACGGTATGGGATACAGTGGCGCCTACAGCCCTACTGCTACCAGCGGTACAAACAGCAGCTGGGGTGCCAAGGCCGATGACTATCTGGTGGAATACTTCGACCACGAGAAGCGTCCGTTCCTGATGTATCCTAACAACACCAGTGACTTCTTCCGCACGGGTCTCACCGCTCAGAATACTGCTATATTGAGTATCAACTCTGGAAAGACTGGTGTCCGCTTCAGTGTGACGGATATGCGTAATAAGGACATCCTGCCCCAGACTCACATGAGCCGTGATAACTTCAACCTGCGTGTGACGACTGCCGCCGGTCCTGTCGACTTTGACTTCACGGCTAACTACACACGTGAGGATGTGAAGAATCGTCCCGCACTGGGTGACTCGCAGAGCAACGTCGGAAAGAACCTCATGACCTTGGCTGGCACATACAACCAGGCCTGGTTGAGGAACTATCAGACGGCTGAGGGTGAGTATGCCAACTGGAACGGTAATGATCCGTATAACAAGAATCCGTACTGGGACCTCTATCAGAACGAGAACAAATCAGCCAAGGATGTGTTCCGTCTCACAGGTAAGGCCATCTGGAACATCACCGACCACCTGAAACTGCAGGGTACCATCGGAACGGACATGAACTTCCTGGACTTCCAGGATTACATTGCCCGCACCACGCCAGGCAAGCTCGCTGGACAACTGTCACAACAGAAGTTCAACAATCGTACGCTCAACGCTGAGATGCTGGCTCTCTATAACAACTCGTTTGGTGACTTCGATGTCAATGCCACGCTTGGTGGTAATATCTTTAAGGTGAACAACAAGACCGACGTCTTCACAGGCTTGGACCAGCAGATGAAGGATATCATTGCCATCATGAACTATGCTGAGCAGAGCATTCAGCAGAACACGTACAAAAAGCAGATAAACTCTATCTATGGTTCGGCCAGTGTCGGCTACCAGCACACCTACTATTTGGAAGCCACCGTTCGCGGCGACAAGTCGTCGACCCTGCCTATTAATAATAATGTGTATGTCTATCCCTCGTTCTCGGGTAGCATCGTGTTCTCTGAGTTCATCAAGAACAAGCAGCTCATCAACTACGGTAAGATTCGTGCATCGTGGGCACAGGTGGGTAGCGATACCGACCCCTACCAGTTGGCGCTGAACTATTCGACCGCCAAGTACTCGTATGGCGGCTTCGTGATTGGCATGATCAATAATACCATCACGCCTAACAAGGACTTGAAGCCTACACGCACCAATTCCTTCGAACTCGGTCTTGAGATGAAATTCTTCAATGGTCGTCTGGGACTTGACTTCACCTACTATAACCAGTTGTCAAAGGACCAGATCATTGGTCTTGCATCGTCCTCGACTTCAGGCTATAACTACCGTCTGGTCAATGCCGGTGAGATTGAGAATAAGGGTATCGAACTGGCACTTAATGGCCGTGTGCTGCAGATTAAGGACTTTGCTTGGGATGCTGGCCTGAACTTCTCGAAAAACGTGAACAAGGTGAAGTCGCTCGTTCCGGGTATGGACTACTTCGAACTGGAGAAGGCTACGTGGTGCGGTGTCAGCGTTGGTGCTGAGGTGGGTAAGAACTACGGTTCCATCATCGGTAAGGACTATAAGCGTACCGAGGACGGCAAGGTGATTATCAATCCCGAGAGCGGTCTGCCCATCACCGATGACAAGACCCATACCCTCGGTAACGCCACATGGGACTGGACCGGTGGTTTCTATAGCACTTTTACCTATAAGAACTTCCGCCTCTCAGCCGGCTTTGACGTGAAGGTTGGTGCCGACCTGTTCTCTATGTCCATGCGTTCGGCCTATGCTACGGGTAAAGCCAAGGAAACGCTTGAGGGACGTGATGAATGGTATGCTTCGGAGGAAGCACGTAAGCAGGCTAACATGACACTCGATGAGTGGCGTGCTGCCGGTAACTGCAAGGGTCTCGTCGTTGATGGCGTCATCGACAATGGTGATGGCACCTACCGTCAGAACGACATCGCTGTCAATCCCGAGTCTTACTGGAAGTCAGCATCAGAGAACTGTCCCTCGATGTTCATCTATGACAATAGCTATGTGAAGTGTCGCGAGATTACCTTCGGCTACACCTTCCCTGAGAAGTTGCTGGGCAAGTCTGTCAAGGGACTCACCGTCTCGTTCGTTGCCCGCAACCCGTTCATCATATGGAAGAACATCCCCAACATCGACCCCGACTCCGGTTATAACACCAGTGGTCTCGGCCTTGAATACGGCTCGCTGCCTTCACGCCGCAGCTACGGATTAAATGTCAATCTTAAATTCTAAAAGGAGGACTCAATATGATAACAAAATATTTCAAGAATATCATCGCTGCCTGTTCTGTAAGCTGCTGTGTCATGGCAGCACTCACCGCCTGCAGTGACAGCTACATGGAGGATATGAACACCGACGAGACGAAAGCCGAGTCGATAGAACCGAGTGCACAGCTCACCACCGCACTGCTGCAGACCTATGGCGATTTCGGTTTCATGGACACCTATCGCAGCTATATTACCGGTTTCACACAGCACTTTGCTGGTGGTTGGAACGTCTCTAACTATGCTGGTGACGTTCATCCCCAGGATGATCAGATGCGTCTTGTCTGGGACCAGTTCTATTCCGTGGGTATCAAGAACCTTGTTGATGCCATTGCTAACTCTGAGGACAAGCCCAACACGAATGCAGCCCTGAGAATTCATCGTGTGTATATGATGAATGTCCTTACCGATATTTATGGTGATATTCCCTGTTTGGACGCCGGTAAGGGCTATACGGAAGGTATTGCCACCCCGAAGTACGACACACAGGAGGGGATCTACAATTTCTTCTTTGATGAGTTGGCCGCTTGTGTCGAGCAGCTCGGCACCGGCAGCGACCGTATTGGTGGTGATGTGACAAGCATGGCTGGCGACCCCGCTGCATGGAAACGCTATGCCAACGCGCTGCGTCTGCGCTATGCTATGCGCATCAGCGATGTCAATCCCGCTAAGGCTCAGGAGGAATTTGAGAAGGCTCTCAATGCTGCCGGAGGCTATATCCAGAACGCCGATCAGGATGCTTACATTATTTATACGGACGGTCCATTTACTCTTTATGACGGCTCACGCGACCTCGATTTCCGCGTTAACGCTTTGGGCGAGATTCTCTACGGACAAGATCCCACGTCGCCTACTTTTGTCTGCTCTACATTCTTCAATATTCTTCAGGATAACAATGACCCGCGCCTCTACCGCATCTGCCGTCACTATATCAATACTAAGCGCGAAGAGGTGAAACCCGACCGTGAATGGAACATCGACGTCACCGACGAGGTGGTTGACTATCTCAAACGTACAAGCCAGGAGGAGACACCATGCGTACCCGGTGCTGCCTGGTGGCATGACTGGGTGAATGCTCCGGCCAATTCCGAAATTCCTACGCTCGAGAAGTATGTTGCCATGTACCCCGAGGTTGGCTTCGACCAGAACAACTACAACGCCCGCATGATGCGTCCCTTCCTCAGCATCGACTTTGAGATGCCCGACCGTCCCGGTGCACTCATCAACTCTGCCGAGGTGGAGTTCCTTCTCGCTGAGGCTAAGCTGAAGGGCTGGAACGTTCCCGGCACCGTTGAGGAACACTTCAAGGTTGGCGTAAAGGCTGCCATGCAGTGGATGAACTCTTACTATCTGCAGAGTAAGGATAAGATTAGCGATGCCGAAATCGACACTTATATCAATGCCCTGCTTGCTGCTGGCGTGCTGACAACGAACGCCAAGGAGGCCATTAACACGCAGGCTTGGATACTGCACATGATGAATCCCTCTGAGGCATGGGCTAACCTGCGCCGTTCTGACTATCCTGTCATCGCCGACCGCACGAAGCTGCCCACTCGCTCTGACTTCAACAACGACGAGCCCGACAAGCGTACGCCTACCCGTCTGCGTTATCCTATCCTTGAGAATCAGTATAACAGCGACAACTACAAGGAGGCTCTCGACCGTCTGGGTGGCAGCGACGACTGGCACAAGCGTATGTGGTGGGATGTTGCCGACATCAATGTGAAGTAAAGGTAAAACAGTAAATCGTAAAAAGGTAAAAAAGAAAAGCTATGATTACCAAGAATATATTCAGATATCTTGCGATGTTCTTCGTAGGTTGCGGCCTGGCTGCAACAACGGCATGTTCCTCCGACGAGGATCCGTTCTTCACGGCTACCGAGAATGACGCTCCGCGCATCCTGAACACCGATATCCCTGAGGGTGCTGGCGGTGAACCTGCTGTCATCAAAACCATCATGCGTACCGAGAATTTCATCTTCGAGGTGATGGTAACGCCTGTCCATTATACCACCGTCACCTGGTTCATTGACGATGTTCAGGTGGCAGAGGGACTTACCATCGATGTGCCGGTACTGGCGGGCGAACACCTGGTTAAGATTGTGGCTACTACTACCAAGGGCCTTTCCACCTCGCGTACTTGTAAACTCGTCGTACAGCCCGCTGAGGGCGATCCTGCCCTG
>Ga0247611_10003187_pt1 | contig 24815 bp, 18 predicted proteins | sample 177DNAGHGhighgp2_FD_192422 | JGI IMG/M metagenome (GOLD analysis project Ga0247611, IMG submission 192422) | Sheep rumen microbial communities from Palmerston North, Manawatu-Wanganui, New Zealand - 1770 DNA GHGhigh gp2 | ecosystem: Host-associated > Mammals > Digestive system > Stomach > Rumen... | reverse complement strand
AACATATTGAGGCTTTAACAAGATTAAATTTTTCTAAACCAAGAAAAATAAATAAAACTGATATAGATGATAATACAGTTACTGTATCTAATAAGTCAGCCTTTTATTATAACAAGACAAGAAAATTAATTGCTGTTGAGTTAGCGCCTCCATTTGATGGGGATGATGAGAAAATACTAGCTTCAGCTTTTGCCCTTAAGGAAAAATGCGTTGATGTTCTTACTTTTCCAGATTCACCATCAGGAAGAACAAGAACTGACTCTATTCTTATGGCAAGTAAGATAAATAGAGAGACAGGAATGTGTGTAATGCCCCATGTGTGCTGCAGAGATAAGAATGCAATTGCAATTCGTTCTCAGCTACTTGGAAGCTATATTAATGATATTAAGAATTTTCTTGTTATTACAGGAGATCCAATTCCATCAGTTGTAAGATCAAGCGTAAAATCCGTGTTTAACTTTGATTCCGTTGGCTTTATGAATATTATAAAGGATATGAATGAGAATCAATTTAAAGATAGTGCTTTGGTTTATGGTGGTGCAATTAATCAGGGAAGAAGCAACTTTAACGTGGAATTACAAAGAGTTATAAAAAAGGTTGAGGCAGGAGCAACATTTTTCTTTACACAGCCAATTTTTTCTGATGAAGATGTTAATAGACTAGAAATTATAAAAAAAGAGGTGGGTAAAGAAATAAAGATTCTAGCTGGAATTATGCCCTTTGTAAGTTTAAAAAATGCCACATTTATGAAAAATGAAATGGCAGGAATAAACGTAGGGGATAATGTGCTTCAAAGATATAGAGAAGATATGACGAAAGAAGAAGGGGAAAGAGTAGGTATAGAAATAGCTAGGGAAATGATTGATAAAACTAAGAATTTTGTTGATGGCTATTATTTTAGCTTCCCATTTAACAGGGTATATTTACTTGACGAAATATTAAATTAAACGTGCAAAACGCAGTAATGGCGTGGGTTTGAGACAGCCTATAAATTGACTAATACAATTAGTTATGATATAATGTGTAAACGTTTATGAGTGAGTTTAATTCTTTCTCCCAAAAAGAACATAGTATATATAATCCCCAATTATATATACATTTTTAGAGGGCAGACTATATATCTGCTCTTATAAAAAATGCGCTTTTTTGCGTGTCGGAGGTTAAAGTTTTTATGAAGATGGATGAAACCCAGGTTAAACATTTTATTGTTACTGAAAGAAGAAAGGGTACAACCATTGAAGAATTAGTATTTATTCTTCATGACAATGGAGTCCCAGATTATGAAATATCGAACTTTTTAGACCTATCAATAAGATATGTTGAAGAAGTATTAAGCGATGGTTAATATCTTTGACTTCATGATATAGTAGGCATTTATATAAAAGTGAGGTATTTATGGAAATTAAAAAAATATCTATAACATCAGAAGAATCTAAAAGCTATCACAATATTATTGGCAGATTTAAAGCATTAAATCTAGTTGATTGGATAAAGGCTTATATAGTTTCTGTTTTATACACAGTAGTTATATGTGCGGCTTTTTATTTTCTTGTGAAAGAAAGTGCTATATATATGTGGCTTTTTGTACCAGTTTGGTGTAAGATAGTGATGTTTTTGGTTCTTTTATTAATTGCAGCTATTCAACGTTCAGGCAATAAGCAGATAGCGCAGTTATTGAACAAGTATTTTATTAATGACCTTAAGGAAGAATTAATGACTGGAAAGATTCAGCTTAAGAAAGTTAAGGTGGTTAAGGATAAAATATTAGTTTACTATAGAAAAGATAATTTAGATTAAATTAGATTAAACCAAAAAGTGCGTGACATTTTCTGTCCGCACTTTTTGCGTGAAATAAAAAGAGGCATTTGTAATATGAAGGTTGGTATCTTTGATTCAGGAATTGGCGGTTTATCTACCCTCCATCAAGCTATGATAACATTACCAGAGGTAGATTATTGTTTTTATGCAGATACAGATCACGTTCCTTATGGTGAAAGAACTGTAGAGGAAATAAGAGGATTTGTAGATCATGCAGTAGGATTTTTAGTGGATAAGGGATGTGAAGCAATTTGTTTAGCATGTAATACAGCTACTTCAGCAGCAATTACTATGGTTAGACAAAAATATGGCATTCCGGTAATTGGAATTGAACCTGCAGTTAAGCCCGCTATTGCCCATTGTAAGGACAAGAGAGTACTTGTAATTGCAACTCCTGTTACAGCTAAAGAGCCTAAATTACATAATCTTGTTATGAAATATGATTATGATCATAAAGTAGACATTGTTCCAATGCCTGGTTTAGTTAGACTTGCCCAAGATGGTATTTTTACAGGAGATAAGGTTTTAAATTATATACACAAAGCATTTTCAGATTTAAATTTATCTGATTATTCAGAATTGGTGCTAGGTTGCACACATTTTAATTATTTTAAAGATACATTTGCTAAGATTTTTCCTGATGATGTGGAAATTATAGATGGTAACTTAGGGGTTGCTAAGCATCTAAGGAATACAATTATTAATACAGGTCTTATAACTGAAGAGGAACTTAAAGGAAGAGGCAGCGTTACGTATTATTATTCAGATCGTAAGATCGAAGATAAAGATGAATTAGAGCACATTAAAGCGCTTCACCAAAGATTAGAATTAATGCTAAAGTTATAAGAAAAGGATATATAATATGAGATTTAGGGTTCCATTTTATTATAATGATTTTCATTGCATAACAGATAAATGTAATGATAATTGTTGCGTAGGTGGATGGGAGATAGGTATTGATAAAGAGACATATGATAAATATATGAATCTTGAAGGAGAATTAGGAGAGTCTATTAGAAATAGCATTACTAAGAATGAAGAAGGAGATTATTGTTTTAAATTAAACAACGGACAATGTCCACATTTGCTTGACTCTGGATTGTGTAGACTTCATAGTGAATTAGGAGAAGATCATTTAGGTGTTGTCTGCTCACAGTTCCCAAGATATACAGAATATTTTGGAAATATTAAAGAGACAGGTATTGGTCTTGCTTGTGAAGAGGCTGCAAGAATTATTCTTTCTGCTAAAGATGATTTTTCTTTAGTTACTAGTGAAATTGAGGAAGAGCCTGTGGAAGATAGTGAATATGATGAGACTTATGCCAATGCAATTTTTAATGCTAGAGATAAGATAATGCGTATTCTTGATATGAAGGAGCTATCTATTCATGAAAGGCTTGCAATTATTCTAGAATTATCAGATAGAATGCAAAAATTTATTAATGACGATGACTACGAAGGCTTAGAAGAGTCAATTAAATGTTTTGATAAGGGCGACATTGAGAGCTTATTATTATCAATTAATACAATTTATGAAGATGGTGGATATGATTCATTAACACAGACAGAGGGCATTAGAAATATTATTTATGCCTATGAAGATATGGAAGTGTTAAATGATGAATGGGAGAAAGACATTCAGGATGTTGTCTTTAAATTCCATGAAAGTCTTTCAGAAGATGAATACTTTTTATATGATACAAGTTTCTTCTCACATTTAAAGGGAAGAATGAATGAATATAAAAATCTTTTGGAATATTTTGTGTTTAGATATTTTGCTAAGGCAATTTATGATCACGATGTATTAAGTAAGGCTAAGATGCTTGTTACTCATTTCTTTATTATTAAGGAAATGGACATGGCTAAATGGATTGATAAGGGAAGAAATTTCACATTCCAGGATCAATTAGATGTAATTCATGTCTTTTCAAGACAGGTTGAATATTCGGAAGATAATATGGAAATATTATATGATGCATATATTTTTGATGAAATTTTTACTAAGGAGAACCTTATGGGCCTTCTATGGATTGATAGAATTTCATTGTAATTAAAAATGGCACTCACATATTATGTGAGTGCCATTTTTTTATTAACCTTTTATCATTAATATTTATTGCTTATTAAGCTGCTAATTTGCTATCGCCAAAGAAATCATTGTACCATACAAGGAAGATGTAAATAGTCCAAATTTTTCTTGAATTATCAGCTTTACCATTTTTGTGATCATCAAGATATTTTACAAGGATATCTGTGTTAAAGAATTCCTTAGCTGCATCACTTGTAAATGCGTTCTTAACGATATTATAGTATTTTTCGTCCTTTAACCAAATTCTAATAGGTACTGGGAAACCAAGTTTCTTCTTCTCAGCAACCATATCTGGAAGGTGTTTATTTGCAGCTTTTCTAAAGGCAACCTTTGTATTCTCATTATTAACCTTAAGGTTAGTAGGAAGTGTTCTTGCAACATTCCAAACTTCCTTATCAAGGAATGGTACTCTAACTTCAAGAGAGTTAGCCATACTCATCTTATCTGCCTTAAGTAAGATATCGCCAATTAACCAGAAATTAATATCGATGTACTGCATCTTAGTAATATCATCTAAGTTAGAAACCTTGTCATAGAAAGGCTTTGTAAGCTTAGTATGGTTAGTATTATTTCCTGGATTTTTAAGTAATTTAGCTCTTTCTTCTTCGTTAAACATAAAGGCATTACCAATGAATCTTTCTTCAACAGTCTTGCTTGCACGCTGTAAGAAGTTCTTACCCTTAAATTTAAATGGAATAGCCTTAGCAACCTTAGCAAGGCTCTTTCTTAATCCCTTAGGAAGTTTCTGGAATCCTGCTAAATCAAGAGGTTCCTTGTAAATGTTATATCCACCAAAGAATTCATCTGCACCTTCACCAGACATAGCAACCTTAACATGCTGTGCTGCAGTCTTACTTACAAAATAAAGTGCAATAGCAGCAGGGTCAGCTAAAGGTTCGTCCATATGGTACTGAATCTTAGGAATTTCTGACCAGTATTCTTCACTTGTAACAAGCTTAGAATAGTTATCAATCTGAATCTTATTAGAAAGAGACTTAGCATAGTCAATTTCATTGTATTTATTGTAATCAAAACCAACTGTAAATGTCTTATCTCCATTAAATGTTGATGCAACATAGCTTGAATCAACACCACTTGAAAGGAATGAACCAACTTCTACATCTGAAATCTTATGATATTCAATTGAATTAGCAATAACATCATCGATTTCTTCAACTGCTTCATCCATTGTCTTAGAATTATCTGGTTCAAAGACTGGCTCCCAGTATCTTTCAATTTTTAACTCGCCATTTTTAAATTCGAAGCAATGACCTGGCATTAATTTAAAGATTCCCTTAAAGAATGTTTCAGGGAGTACTGAATACTGGAATGTAAGATAATTCTCAAGGGCTTCTGGATTAACTTCCTTTTTAACATCTGGATGCATTAAGATACTCTTGATTTCTGAACCATATACGAAGTTTCCATTAGCAACTGTATAATAAAAAGGCTTAATACCAAAATAATCTCTTGCACCAAATAATGTCTTATTTTTACAATCCCAAATTACAAAAGCGAACATACCACGTAATTTGTTAAGTAAATCCTTACCATATTCTTCATAGCCATGAATTAATACTTCTGTATCAGCTTTATTAGCAAAAGTATGACCTTTAGCAATAAGTTCTTCTCTTAATTCTTTAAAGTTATAAATCTCTCCATTAAATGTGATAACCATTGACTTATCTTCGTTGTACATTGGCTGATCACCATTATTTAAATCCTGAATTGAAAGTCTTCTAAAACCTAGGTGAACAAGTCCTTCTTCGTTGTGTTCTCCAGCACTATCAGGTCCTCTATGAATGATAGAGTCCATCATTTTTTTAAGAACGACTTTCTCGTCTTTGCAAGCACCAGTAAAACCAGCAATTCCACACATATAAATATCCTCCTGTTGTAATAAATCTATTATTTGATTTGATGTCTATATTAAAAAATACAAGCCTTCTAACTATAACACTTAAGGCCAAAACTATCAATAATTCTTTTAATTAGTTCTAGTTGATTCTCTTATTTCTAGTGAGTAATCAAGCTCGTAAGTATCGCGTATTTCTTCATCCTTATTATTGATTTTTCTAAGTAGAAGACTAGAGGCCTTTTGCCCAGCTTCTTCATAATAAAAATGTACAGTGGTTAGAGAAGGGTATGAAACTCTTGAAAAAGCACTATCACCAAAGCCGCTTATTTGAACGTCTTCAGGGATTTTTTTACCAATTTCTCTTAGATATTTAATGGCACCGCTTGCAATAGTATCAGTGGCACAAATTAGTGTATCTAAATCGGGATTGTCAGTAAAAAGCTTCTTACAAGCATCATAACCTGCTTCAAGGGTGAAGGCTGTTTCAATAATTTGCTTTTGATTAATGTTTTTTTGGTTAGCCTTAAATGCATCAATAAAGCCCTTTCGTCTATTAAAACCAACAGCTTTATCTTTTTTTGTAACAAAAATCATTCCTGTTTTATTAGAGGTCTTTGCAAGTTTTTCTCCAAGGGAATATGCTGCCATATAGTCATTGGAGTATATACAAGAAAAACCCTCAAGACTTTGACCTAAAATTACAATTGGAACTTGATAGGATGATAAGGTCTTTATGTGTTCCTTAGTAAAAACTGTGCCAAGTAGAATAATTCCATCTACTTGATTCTCCTTAAAGAGGTTAAGGTATTTAAGCTCTTCGCTTGCGTTATTATTAGTACAAGCAAGTAAAAGCTGGTAGTTATTATTTGATAAAACACTGGTGATACCCGCAACCATGCGACCTATAGAATCTGAGTTTATTTTGGGAATTATAACTCCGATATAGTTGGTTTTTTTACTACGAAGTGTCTGTGCAAAAGTAGAAGGCTTGTAACCTGTTTCGTCTATGACTTTCTTAATACGTTCTTTCTTATCTGCACTTACATAACCGTTGTTTAGATATCTAGATACGGTAGCTCTTGAAACCCCTGCAAGTTGTGCGATTTCATTTATAGTCATATTATCCTCCCATTAATCTCGTTAAATATAATAGATAAAGTATATCATAAAATTGTAATATGATAAGTCTGATTCCTGTTTTAATTTGTTAGAATTTGTTTTGTGTAAATTCAACAAAAAATATAAATGCATATTGTTACAATTGTGCATTTACAACAAATGACCTTATAGATATAATATAAATACGATGTGAGAACGTTCTCACATGAGGAAGCAAAAATTTTTAACGTAGTGTAATGGAGGTAAGCTATGGATTATGGTAAGGCAGCTAAGCAAGTGCTTGACGGTGTAGGTGGCGCAGGCAATGTTGTTAGTGCAGCACATTGTGCTACAAGACTTCGTCTTGTAATTGCAGACAATAGCAAAGTTAATAAGAAAGCTATTGAAGACGCTGAAGGCGTAAAGGGATGTTTTGAAGCTCAGGGTCAGCTTCAGGTAATTTTTGGAACAGGTATTGTTAATGATGTATACGATGAATTTATTAAATTATCTGGTTCTAAGGCTAGTACTAAAGAGGAAGTAAAGGAAGCAGCTTCTAAGAAACAGAATATTTTCTTTAGAGCAATAAAGACATTAGGTGATATTTTTGTACCTATTATTCCTGCAATTGTAGCAAGTGGTTTATTAAACGGTTTACTTGGTGGTTTATCAAGTGCATACCCAGAAATTGCTAATACTAGTGTTTATGAAATTATTAATCTTTTTGCTGGTGCAGCCCTTAGCATGTTACCAATCCTTATTGCAATAAGTGCAGCTAAGAAGTTTGGTGGCAATGAATTCCTTGCAGCAGTTATAGGTTTCATTATGATTCATCCTTCTTTAACTAATGCTTGGTCAGTTGCAAGCATTGAATCAGCAGGTGGCGTAATACCAAAGTGGTCAGTATGGTTTGGGGCTTATGATATTAACCAAGTTGGTTACCAAGGACATGTAATTCCAGTAATTATTGCAATCCTTATTATGTCATTTATTGAGAAGAAGTTACATAAGATTGTACCCGCAATGTTAGATCTTTTTGTAACTCCGCTTGTAACAGTACTTGTTACTGGTTATTTAACACTTACAATTATTGGACCTATCTTCTCAACAGTTGAAGGTTGGGTATTAACAGGTGCTCAGACACTTATTGGTTTACCATTTGGTATTGGTGGTATCTTAATTGGCGGACTTTACGCAATCACAGTAGTTGCTGGTCTTCATCATATGTATAACATGATTGAAGCTGAGATGTGTTCTCTTGCAACTCCTATGAATAAGTGGATGCCAATTGCTACAGCAGCTAACGTAGGTCAGGGTGCAGCAGCTCTTGCTGTTGGTATTAAGTCTAAGAATAAGAAGATTAAGTCAATGGCTATGCCAGCTTCTCTTTCAGCTTTCTTAGGAATTACAGAACCAGCTATCTTTGGTGTTAACGTTAGATTTATGAAGCCATTTATTGCAGGTTGTATCGGTGGTGCAGCAGGTGGATTTGTAGCGGCTGTCTCAGGTATCTATGCAAGTGCTTATGGTATTACAGGTTTATTTGGTTTCTTAATTACAACAAAGTTTATTGTTGGATATGCATTAACAATGCTTGTATCATTTGTTGTTGCATTTATTTGCTCATGGATTTTATATAAGGATCCTTCAGGGGAAGAGTAAAAAATACTTAATTGATTATAAAAGGGGCTAAATATATGTTTAGTCCCTTATTTTAACTTATTTTGTGGAGGAAGAACTAATATGTATCAACATAAATTTCATATAATGCCACCACAGGGTTGGCTTAATGACCCTAATGGTAGTTGTTATTATAAGGGTTCATATCACATTTTCTTTCAATACAGTAAAGATGATGTAAATGGAGGCCTTAAGACATGGGGTCATTATACATCTAAGGATTTAGTAACTTTTAAATTTGAAGGTGAGGCAGTTTTTCCAGATTCTAAATGGGATAAGGACGGTGCTTATTCAGGTACAGCCTATACAGATGATGGAAAGTTAGAACTATATTATACAGGCAATGTTAAACACAAAGGAAATTATGATTATATTAATGAGGGCAGGGGACATAATTGCCTTAGGGTAGTAAGTGATGAAGGTTTTGATTTTAAAGACAAGGAATGTCTTTTGGAAAATAAAGATTATCCATCTAATATGAGTTGTCATGTAAGAGACCCTAAGATTTTTAAAAAGGATAATAAATACTATATGTTGCTTGGTGCAAGAACTAAAGATAGCAAGGCAGCATTTCTTTTGTATGAATCAGACAATAAGGATAGTTGGAATTTAACAAGAAGCTATATTCCAAAGGATGATTATGGATATATGTGGGAGTGTCCAGATTACTTTGAATTAAATGGACATAATATTTTTTCTTTTTGCCCACAGGGCTTAGAATCAATGCCAGATAGATTCGCTAATATCTATCAATCTGGATATATTGATTTGAATAAAATGGACATTATAAATACTGCTGATGAAGAATTAAATCAGATTATAATTAAAGAAAATTTAGTCGAGTGGGACTTAGGATTTGACTTTTATGCTCCACAGACTTTTAAATCTAATGATAATAGTACTTATTTAATTGGCTGGGCTGGCGTGCCTGATGCAGGATATGGAAATACACCGTCAATTAAGGAGGGCTGGCAGCATTCCATGACACTTATAAGAAAGCTGGAATATAAAAATGGTAAGATATATCAAATGCCAGTAAAGGATATATATAAGCTAAGAAAGGATAAATTATTAGTCGTTGATAATAATGTTCAAGCTGAACTTTACTGGAATTTAACAGCTGATATGTTTAATGGTGGATGCCTTTATTTTAATGATGATTTAGAATTAAGACATGAGGATGATAAACTTATTCTTGAATTTAAAAATAACACAGGAGAGGGAAGAACTAAAAGGATTGTGCCTCTTAGTGAATTGAAAAAAATAGACATCTTCATGGATGGATGTATAATGGAAATCTATGTAAATGATGGTGAATATTGTCTTACTACTAGATATTATCCAGTATCGGATTTAGTAAGCATTAAAGTAGAAAAAGGTGTTAATGTAAACGCCTGGTCAATGGATTAAGAAAGTGAGGAAGTAAGAAGTGAAGAAGTTATTAGCAATTGGTGAGGCTTTAATTGATTTTATTCCACAGGAAAATTCTAAGGCAATTAGTGAAGTAGAAGGTTTTAGCCCTAAAGTTGGTGGTGCTCCTGCTAATGTGTGTGGATGTTATAAAAAATTAGGTGGAGATGCTTCTATAATTACACAGTTAGGAGATGATGCCTTTGGAGATAAGATAGTTAATGAGCTTTCTGGATTTGGCATTGATACAAGTACAGTTAGAAGAACTAATGAAGCTAATACAAGTCTTGCTTTTGTAGCACTTAAAGAAGATGGCAATAGAGAATTTGCCTTTTTTAGACGCCCTGGTGCAGATATGCTTTATAGGGAAGAATATTTATCTGAAGTAAACTTTAAGGACATTTTCTGTCTGCATTTTTGCTCTGTTTCTTTAGGAAACTTTCCTATGAAGGATGCTCATGTAAAGGCTATTAATTTAACTAAAGAGAATGATGGCATTGTAAGTTTTGACCCTAATTTAAGATTTAATTTATGGGAGTCAAAGGAAGAACTTTATAGGGCTGTATGGGAATTTATTCCAAAGGCGGATATTTTAAAGGTTTCTGATGAAGAAATAGAGTTTATAACAGGAACAAGTGATATAAATGAGGCACTTCCTAAATTAATGGTTGGTGAAGTTAAATTAGTTATTTATACAATGGGTTCAAAGGGAGCATATGCTTTTACAAAGAATGCTAAAGCATTTAGCCAGTCTATGGAGGTTAATGCTGTTGATACAACAGGAGCTGGTGATGGTTTTATTGGCGCTATTCTTTGGCAGCTTAATAATGCTAATGTAACTAAGGCTGATTTAGAGAATCTAACTAGTGAACAGCTATTAAATTATCTTGATTATGCTAATGTTTGTTGTGGAATAAGTGTAACAAGAAAGGGAGCAATTTGTTCATATCCTAATGACGAAGAAATCAGAAAAATGTTAGCTTTATTATATTAGTTCTTAATATAAAAGCCCTAGTCTTTTATTTACAAAAAAGCCTGCATAAATTATAATTAACAAGAAATTTTAATTAAGATGGGTCTGACAGTAGTAGTTAAACTATTACAAGGCTAATAGTTATTTGGCTTTAACCATTAGCCATTAATTTATGTAGGAGGAATGTGTAAACATGGCAAAAATTAAGATGACAACTCCATTAGTTGAAATGGACGGAGATGAAATGACTAGAGTTTTATGGGGATTAATTAAAGAGGAGTTACTTAATCCATTTGTAGAACTTAATACAGAATATTATGATTTAGGACTTGTTCATCGTAATGAAACTAATGATCAAGTTACTATAGATTCTGCTAATGCAACTAAGAGATTAGGCGTTGCTGTTAAGTGTGCAACAATTACACCTAATGCTGCTAGAATGACAGAATATGACCTTAAGGAAATGTATAAGAGTCCTAATGGTACAATTAGAGCTATGCTTGATGGTACTGTGTTTAGAGCACCAATTATTGTAAAGGGAATTGAGCCATATGTTAGAACATGGAAAAAACCTATTACAATTGCAAGACATGCATATGGTGATGTTTATAAGGCTTCTGAAATGAAGGTTAGTGGCAAGGGTAAGGCTGAAATTGTATTTACTGATGAGAATGGTAACGAACAAAGAGAGCTTATTCATAACTTTAATGGAGCTGGTATTTTACAGGGCATGCATAACTTAGAAGATTCAATTGAGAATTTTGCTAAGAGCTGTTTTAATTTTGCTCTTGATACAAAGCAGGATTTATGGTTTGCAACTAAGGATACTATTTCTAAGAAATATGATCATACTTTTAAGGATATTTTCCAGGAAATCTTTGATAAGGAATATGCTGATAAATTTAAAGAAGCAGGAATCGAATATTTCTATACATTAATTGATGATGCAGTAGCTAGAGTAATCAGATCTGAAGGCGGATTTATCTGGGCATGTAAAAACTACGATGGTGATGTTATGTCAGATATGGTAGCTACAGCATTTGGTTCATTATCAATGATGACTAGTGTTCTTGTATCTCCTCATGGATATTATGAATATGAGGCTGCTCATGGTACAGTTCAAAGACATTATTATAAGCATCTTAAGGGCGAAGAAACATCAACTAACCCTATTGCAACGATTTTTGCTTGGACTGGTGCCTTAAGAAAGAGAGGCGAAATCGATAAATTAAATGATTTGGTTGATTTTGCTAACAAGCTTGAAAAAGCATGTATTAAGACAGTTGAAGATGGTAAGATGACTAAGGATTTAGCTCTTATTACAACAGATCCAAATCCAACAACATTAAATACACAGGATTTTATTAAGGCTGTTAGAGAAACACTAGAAGAAATGATGGCTAATTAAGAAATGCTGCCTATAATGATTGTGTAATGAAATTAGTTAGGGCATATTTAATATGCCCTATTTTATTGTTAAAAGTTAGAATATATAGTAGTATATTAGTGTACTAATGATATGATGAGGAGAGAGTATGTATAACGTGTTATCTAATTTTATATTTAAGGGAATGAATATTAATCAATTTGTCGTTTGGTTTTTTATTTATAGCTTTCTTGGATGGTGCATGGAATGTGTAGTTATTAAGCATCAGCTAGGATATTGGGAGAATAGAGGTTTTGCTAAATTACCATTTTGTGTAATTTATGGATTTGGTGTATTTTTTGCATTTATCCTATTTAAGCCAATTGAGCATAATTTAATTGCCCTTTATATAGCAGGTGCAATTGGAGCTACAGCCTTTGAATTTTTAACTGCACAGGTTATGTTAAAGTTATTTGGTGAAGTTTGGTGGAATTATGACCACTTAAGATTTAATTACAAAGGTATTATTTGTCTCCAGTCAACAATAGGTTGGGGCTTTGTTGCAGTGTTGGTTTTTGGAATTGCCAATGACTATATTCAAAAATTGGTTTGTATGATTAATCCTAAGGTTTGTGTTGCATTATCTATGGTGCTTGTGCTTTCATATGTAAGCGATTTTGTATATCATTTTACTAATAGACTTCTTGCAACAGATAACGTTAGGGAATTCAATGCAAGAGCTAAAGATAGAATGAAGAATATATTTAAGATAGGTTAGGAATTATGATTAGTAACATTAGGAATAGTTTAAAGCTCTTAAAATCGAGCGGAGGTAATATTTTACGATTTGAATTGGTGTTTAAATTAGGTGCAATTGCGGTAACGGTGCCGCTTCTAACAGTTATTCTTTTGTTAGGAATGCATTTTGCCAAAATTAGTTATTTGACTAATGGCTATATTATTAAAGCCCTCACTAATCCTTTTGTTATTATTTTAATTCTTTTGTCTGTTGGATTATTAATTACATATTGTGTTTTTGAAATGTCATATTTGTCTGTGGCATTTGAGACTGGAAGAAGAGGATATGAGGCTTCAATTAAGGATTGTTTATATAACGCATATAAGCGTGTAAAAATGAACTTTAAAATTAAGCATTTTCCTCTTTTTTTTGTGTATTTAATTGCTATTGCATTTATTAATGTGGTGGTATTTATAAATATGGTTTTTACAGAAACTAATAAGACGCTTTTTAGAGTACATATAATTGGAGCAAATTGGTATATTAAGCTTTTTTTGATTCTTGGAATTGCAATTATTTATGTACTTGTTATAAGCGGAATTTTTACAGCTAATATTCATATTCTAGAGGAGAAAAAGTTTAGAGAAAGCTTTAAGGTTAGTTGTAAATTAGTTAAGAAGAATTTAGGCAAGGTTTTATTAAATATTATAGCCTACAATTTAATTGTGGCCTTGATTTTTGGCTTGGTTTACCTATTTATTACTATTGTATTGGTAGTTGGAGTTAAAATTCTTGATAGGGCATATATTGGAAGTACCCTTTATTTATCTGCACTTAGAACTATTAAAGCGATTTTTAATATTGTGTGGACACTTATAGCTGTTCCTCTTTCATATTCGCTTATTTCAACAATGTATTATTCATTAGTTGATACAGATTATATAAGCTTTGATTATGTGGATATTGAAGAGGGGTCAGATAGAAAGAATGAGCTTATTTATAGAATTATTCTTTCTATTTCAACTATACTTTGCGTACTTTATGTGGCATTAAGTTTTAATGATAATCCATTTGAAAGAGTTGCTATTTTTCATAGTACTCAGGTTACAGCACATAGGGGTAATTCTGTGGATGCGCCAGAGAATACACTGTCAGCTTTTAGGGCTGCTATTGATGATATGGCAGATTGCATAGAACTTGATATCCAAATGACAAGTGATGGAGTATTAGTTGTTATGCATGATTCGTCCCTTTATAGAACAACTGGATTAGATAAAAAGGTGACGGAAGTAACATATGATGAAATAAGCAAGTTAGATGCTGGTTCATGGTATTCTGATGAATTTAAGGGAGAAAAAGTCCCTACACTTGAGGAAGTTCTTGAATTAGTTCAGGGGAAAATTGACCTAAACATTGAAATTAAGACTAATAATACACGATATGAAATAGCTAAGGAACTTGTTGATTTGCTTGCTAAATATAATATGGAAAATCGTGTGGTAGTTACTTCTTTTGATTATAAGTCCTTAAAGGCAGTAAAGGGATTTAACAGTAACATTCAGGTTGGATATATTTTATCCATGGCATATGGCGATTTTTACAATATGCAGGATGTAGATTTCTTTAGTGTTAATGCATCCTTCCTTTCAAAAAGAACAGTAGATGCGATTCACAACTCAGGAAAAATGGTATATGCTTGGACAGTTAATAGTAGTGAATCTGCTATAAACCTTACAAATAAAGGAGTTGATTGTCTTATTACAGATAATCCGGTTATGATCAAGGAGGCTATTTATTCAAGGGATACATCTAACACGATTTTTAGTATGATTAAATACGTTTTTAATTCTTAGAAGAAAGATAGATTGAGGTATAATATGGGACTATATGATACAGATGAAGAGATTGAAAGAGTAATACTTGTTGGCGTCGAATTAAATCCTAAGGATGATGTGGAAATGTCTTTAAAGGAACTTGAAGAACTAGTAAAGACAGCAGGTGCAATTACAGTTGGTAAAATGATTCAGCCAAGAGATAGCTTTCATCCAGCAACTTATATCGGTAAGGGTAAATTAGATGAATTAAGAGCATATATTGCAGAAACTGATGCTACAGGTATTGTGTGTGATGATGAATTATCACCTGCACAGTTGCGCAATTTAGAGGATGAATTACAGACTAAGGTTATGGATAGAACAATGGTAATTCTTGATATTTTTGCTAGGAGGGCAACTACAAGTGAAGGTAAGATTCAGGTTGAAATGGCACAGCTTAAATATCGTTCCACAAGATTATCAGGACTTGGTGTAAGCCTTTCAAGACTTGGTGGTGGTATTGGTACAAGAGGACCTGGTGAGAAAAAAATCGAAACAGATAGACGATTAATTAGAGACAGAATTACAAAATTATCTAGAGATTTAGATGAGATTAAGGCTCATAGAGAAGTGCAAAGAACAAAAAGAGATAAGGCAACAACCATGGTTTGTGCAATTGTAGGTTATACAAATGCAGGTAAATCAACACTTCTTAATGATTTAACTAATGCTAATGTTTTATCTGAAGATAAGCTTTTTGCCACACTTGACCCTACAACTAGGGAATTGGAATTACCTAATAAGGAGAAAATCTTACTTACAGATACAGTAGGTTTTATTAGAAAGCTTCCTCATCATTTAATAGAAGCATTTAGAAGTACTCTAGAAGAAGCAAAATACGCAGATATTATCATTCATGTGGTTGATGCTTCTAATGAAGATTATGACAGACATATGCAGACGGTATACAAAACTCTTGAGGAATTAGGAGTTAAAGATAAGAAGATTATTACACTAATTAATAAGGTTGATAAGTTTGAGGAGCCTGTGGTAATAAAGGATACAAAAGCGGATTATTGCATAAATTATTCTAATAAAAGCCATATTGGTCAGGAAGAATTTTTAAATACCCTTCAGGAAATAATTATGGAATCTCGAGTATATATTGAGAGGGTATTTCCTTATAGCGAAGCAGGCAAGATACAGTTAATTAGAGAGCATGGTCAACTTCTAAAGGAAGAGTATGTCCAGGAGGGAGTTAAGGTTTGCGCCTACATTCCTAGAGAATTAGAAGGGAGATTGTAATAATGAATTTAATAGTAGCAGTAGATAAAAATTGGGCAATTGGAAAAAATGGAACATTACTTGTAAATATCCCAGAGGATATGAAGCTTTTTAGAGAAGAAACAACAGGTAAAGTTGTGGTAATGGGACGAAAGACATTTGATAGCCTACCTAATAATTCAGCATTAATTAATAGAACTAATATAGTTCTTACAAGTGATAGAAGCTTTAATAATAAGGATTGTCTTGTAGCTCATGATATTCCAAGCCTTCTTGAAATGTTAAAGGAATATGATACTAAAGATGTATATATAATTGGTGGTGGACAAGTTTATAAAGAAATGCTTCCATATTGCGATACTGCACATATTACAAAGATAGATTATAAATATGAAGCAGATACATTTTTTCCAAATTTAGATGAAGATCCAGAATGGAAGATAACAGCAAATAGCGATGAACACACATATTTTGACATTTGCTATGAATTTGTTAGATATTCAAGAATTAAATAGAGTTAGCCATATGATCAAATAGATGACAATCTGGTGATTGAAATGGGGTAAACGTGCAAAATAACATACGTTTACCCTATTTTTAATCAATAATATTAATATTGATAAATTGTTATTTTTTTGATAATATAACAATCGTGATTAAGAAATCGATTTCTAGAGATATTTAGGAAACGATTAGTCAAAATATGTTCAAAAGGGAGAGATTTTATGTTTTGTACAAAATGCGGATTTAACGCAGGTGAATCAAAGTTCTGTCCTAAATGTGGCAGCCCTTTGAAGAAGGCACCTAACGCAGAAACTACATCTAACGAAGTAGTTAATAACACAACTGTTGATGCTAGTAGTACAGCTAACTTTGCTAACAATGATTCTAATAATCAGTCAGCAACAGCTACTAATACAACAAATCAGGGATTTTACAATGGATTTAATCAGGCTAATAACTTTAGCCAGCCTCAGGCTTTTGGCTCAATGGGTGGTTTTGATCAGGCACAGTTTGGTACTGCTAACAATACACCAAAGCCAAAGAAGAAGTGGCCTAAGATTGTTGCTATTGTAGCTGCAATCCTTGTAGTTATTGGTGTGGCTGGATATTTTACATATCCACTTATTGCTAATGCATTATCACCTAAGGCTAAGGCAGTTACAGCATTAAAGAATTTAGGTAAGAACGTAGATTCTTATGTAGATGATTTTACTAAGACAGATTTTGCTAGTGAAACAGAAGTAGATGTTACTTCACAATTAAGTCTTAATAAGGCAGAAGTTAATGGTAAGGATTATGCTTCATATCTTGAAGCTAAGACTATTAAGTATGATATTCAGTCTAATTTAGAAGACAGCGAATTTGCTGGTACATTATCACTTTGCGACAGCAGTGATAAAGATGTATTAACACTTAAGTTCTATACAGATACTGACAAGATTTATTTTAGTTGCCCAGAATTATTTAGCGAAACACTTTCAGTTGATTATGATGAAGTAATTTCTACATATTCTGATTATTCAGCTGAACTTGGTAGCTTAGCATCTTCAGGCTCAATTGATTTAGATTCAATGGATCAGTATTCTGAAGAAATTAAGGCTGTTGTAAGCGATGTATTAAAGGGTTACTATACATTTGTTGATAACCTAAGTTATACAAAGAAAGGTAATGAAACATTCAAGTCAGAAAATGGCGATATTAAGGTTACTAAGTATGAAGTAAGTATTAATAGAGATGCTGTTGTTAAGGGCTTCAATTCAGCAGTAGATGCACTTTATAATGACAAGAAGCTTTCTTCATATGTTTCACTTGTATCATCACTTTCAGGCTATTCAAAGGATAAGCTTAAGTCTTCATTTGAAAGTGAACTTGGAAGCTTTGAGCCAGTAACATTCGAAATGAGTGTTAATAAGAAGAACGAAATTGTTAGACTTGCAATAACAGAAGATGATGCTTCAATATTTGCTGAATTTATCGGTAAGAAGGATACACTTGATTATGTTCATACAGGTATTACATCTGGTTCAGATTCAATGGATTTAGTTGTAAAGAATGAAGATAAGAAGTATTCAGCTAACTTTACAATGAATATTCCAAGTGAAGATATTAAGACATTAACTGTGTTAGCTGAAGTAACAAAGAACAGCGACAAGGAATTTACATTAGATAAATTTAGCATTGTTGGTGAAATTGATTCAGATAAGATTAATTTCGAAGTTAGCGGTAGCATGAAGGCTAATGACTTTACAGGTCTTGACTTTACTAAGTCTGATTTCAAGAATCCAATAGATGTTTCAACAATGACATCAGCTCAGGAGAGTGCTCTTACAACTGAAGTTATTACCCATTTAGGCGTATTTGAAAAGGTACTTTCACCAGAGCTTTATAAGCAGTTAATGGGTAGTATGACAGGTTTATCAGGCGTTTCAACACCTGCTATCACAGGATCTACAATAGATCCTTTAACAGGAACAACACCAGGGACTCCTGCAACAGCTGATACAAGCTACTTAGGAACATGGTCTTCATCAGAAGGCGTTTCAATTACAATTAATGCTGATGGTACAGGTACACTTACAGCAGCTGGAGATTCACTCTCAGTTTATGTAACAGTTAGCAATGGTTACATTACAATTACAAACCCAGCTGATGCAACAGATACAATTATGTATGCTGTTTCAGTAAGCGGTAATACAATGACATGGTCTGATTCAGACGGTGTTATTACATTTACAAAGGCAGCATAATTAATTTTAAAAAATAATATAAACATATAGAATAAAGAACCTTCTTATGGTATAATTATTACAGATTTTACGAGCGTGATAATTAAATAAGGAGGTTCTTTTTTTATGACAGAAGAGCAATATATCAAGGCAAATAGAAGTGCCTTTAGGGTTAATCTTATAATTATTGTTATTGCTGTGGTTCTTATATTGATTAATGGAGTAAAGACAGAGCTAAATGCGAAGGTTAATGCTGAAATTATATTTGCAGCGTTAGGTATTGCAGGAGTTATTATTGGTAATACCAAATATAAGGCTGAGAAAAAGGGCTCAATTGCAATAATGGGCGGTAGTTCTTTAGTTTTTATTAGTTCTCTTTTATTGGAAAATGATTTTTCTTACATTGTATTGGGTCTTGGCGTGCTTTTATCATCTATTATTTATTTAAACGTACGTTTAGTAATCGTAGGAGAAGCAGTAATTGTGATTTCAACAGCAGTTGTTTTCTTTAAAAATATAGGAGCTGCTATTGAATCAGAGGGTTTTAATGTAGAATTTGTTATTTTTCCATTAGGATTGCTTTGTGCCTGTATTGCTGCTGTAAGTACAATTAGAATGTTAGTTACATTTAATAATGAGAATAATGAGACAATTCTAAAGAATGCTAAAAAGCAAGAAAAAGTGGCTAGGTCTATGACAGAAATTGCAGATAATATTACATCTCTTTTTGATAAGGCTAGCGGTTCAGCATCAGAAGTTAAGAATATAATTATTAGCAATTCACGAGGAATTAATGATATTTCATCATCTATAGAGCATACAGCAGAAGCTATTTCGGCACAGTCAGCAAAGTGTCAGGAAATTAAAGCTCAGACGGATATTATGTCTGATATGAGAATCGAATTAAATGAGACCTCTAAGAATACAAAGAATAATGTTAAGGAAGGCAGAAAGATTATTAATGATCTTGATAATAAGTCAAAGCTTGTTGAGAGCGAATCCGAGCAGACTCTTGAATCAACAAAGGCTGTAACTAATAAGGTAGGAGAAGTACAAAACATTGTAGGTACAATTCTTTCTATTTCAAGTCAGACCAACCTCCTTGCATTAAATGCTTCTATTGAAGCAGCCAGAGCAGGTGAAGCAGGTAAGGGCTTTGCAGTTGTAGCTGAGGAAATTAGACAGTTATCAGAGCAAACTAGCCAAGCTTCTAACCAGATAACAGCTATAATTCAGGAATTAACAGCAGATGTAGGTGTTGCAATGCAGAGCTGTGAAAAAACTGCTGAATCAGTACATGCACAGACAGATTTAATTACTGAGACAGGAGAAAAATTTAAAATAATAAATGATCAAGTAAATATCCTTATTGATAAGTTTGAAAGTATTGGTGAAAGTATGACTACTATTGAGGCTTCAACAAATGAAATTACAGATAGTATTCAGAATCTATCTGCAATGAGTCAGCAGGTTGCATCCCTTGCTAATGAGGGAGCAACTCAGAGTCAGGTAGCAGTAGATATGTTTGAAGACTTTGGTGAAACATTAACAGGTATATCAACTGAGGCAAGAAAGCTCTCTGATATTAATTAGTAATTAATACTAAAGATACGGTTATAAAAAGCTAAAATAAAATATTGTAAAAAATAAATAATCACCGATTTTGAGCGTTTAAATAAACAATCAAAATCGGTGATTGTTTTAGATGATAGAAAAATTTTAGAATCCTTTGGAAATATAGTGTTTAAGGGCTTTTTCAAGATATTATTAAATTGTATCAATTTGATTGACATTATTTTGTAAAAAATGAACTAAAGTATTGACTTAAAGCAAAGAATAATGTACAATATAACCAAGATGTGAGACAGATTGTTACTTTTAGGAAGGCAAGACTGGATTATACGTCGGGGCTATTAAGTTGCTTTATAAAGTGACAGTTGTAGGTTCGTGTATGATGCTGGTCTTTTTTTAGTTATTATGGTTATTGAGAAGGTTATTAACAACAATGTAATAAGTTCTTTTGAGAACGGTGCTGAAGTAATCGTAACTGGTAAGGGCATTGGTTTTGGCAAGAAACACGGCGATGAAATTGATAAGGAAAAGATTGAGAAGATTTTCCACCTGCCGGAAGAAAACGTAAGCCAATACGAGAAATTAGTTAGCAGGATGCCTTATGAACATGTTAGATTAGCTAACCAGATAATCCATAATGCAAAGTTGCAATTGAACAGACATCTTAATCGTAACGTGTATATAACACTTACAGATCATCTCAATTTTGCAATTGAGAGAAGTAAGAAGGGTATCGTTTTTCATAATGAACTGCTGTGGGAAATATCGAAATTTTATAAAGCAGAGTTCGACATTGGGAAACAGGCTGTTAAGTTAGTAAAGGAGGCAACAGGAGTTGCACTGCCGGATGACGAGGCAGGCTTTATAGCACTACATATAGTTAACGCCGAAATGGACGGCGATATGAGAACAACATCAGATTTACCCGCCATTATCAAAGACGTGGTTAGCATCGTTACCTATACTCTGGGTATAAATATTGATGAAGAGTCAATTAGTTATGAACGATTCATTACCCACCTCAAGTTCTTGACACAAAGAGCTATAGCGGGAACAGTCTATGGAGAAGATGATGAATTGTTCCTTGAAGGAGTTCAGAATCATTATAAGAAAGAATATGCATGTGCTAGTAAGATAACTGAATATTTAAGTAAGAAGTTAAACTTCACAGCTTCTGAAGAAGAGAGAGTGTACTTAACTGTACACATTGCAAGAATTGTGAAGGAGTCAAAAACTTAATATATTTTCCATTGGTAAATTAGAGAACTAATGGATGCAAAAAAGTAATTAATCTTTAGGGATTGTTACGAGTAACGTCGGCAAAACCCGGGAGGCTTAATTTATATCACGGACTGTTTTTCGTGGTGAAATTATGTCCTTTCGGGTTTTTTTATTGGAGAAATCCAATTATATATATTTTATATAGTCGAAAAATTTTTTAATGATTTAGGGAATGTTTAAAGGGGTTTTTACATTACCTAGAATGGAGGCAATATGGCAAGTAAGTATGATGGCCTAGCTCGAATTATTATTCAGAACGTAGGCGGAAAGAGTAATATCGCTAATATTACTCATTGTGTAACAAGACTTAGATTTACACTTAAGGATGTATCTAAGGCAAACACAGATATTTTAAAGGAGACAGATGGTATTGTTACTGTACTTAATAGTGGTGGCCAGTATCAGGTTGTAATTGGTAACCATGTACCTGATGTTTACAAGACAGTAGTAGAAGTAGGACACTTAGAAAGTCTTGCTACAGCAGAATCGGCAGATTCTGATTCAGGTGAAAAAGTTAAGACAAACCCATTTAATGCCTTTATTGGTATTATTACAGGCTGTTTTACTCCTTTCCTTGGTGTTTTATGTGCAATGGGTATTATTAAGGGTGTATTAGCACTCCTTGTAGCTGTTGGTGTGTTAGCATCAGATGGAACAGATGCAACTTATAATATTCTTTATTCACTTGGTGATTCAGCATTCTATTTCTTACCACCAATCATTGGTTATACAGCAGCTAAGAAATTTAAGATGCCTGAAATCGAAGGTTTATTACTTGGTTGTGCAATTATTTATCCTTATCTTTCAACAACATCAGGATATGCAATTGACAAGTTATTTGGTATTCCAGTAGTAATGCCAAGTTCAGGTAACTACACAAGCTCAATTATTCCTATCATTTGTGGTGTTGCTTTTGCTGCTTGGATTAGAAAGTACATTGCTAAGATTATTCCAGATGTAATTAAGACATTCTTTGTTCCATTAATTACACTCTTTATTGCATTCGTTATGACAATCTATGTTATCGGACCTGTTTCAGCATTACTTGCTGATTGGATCGGTGCAGCATTTAACGCTATCGCAGGATTTAACAATATTGTTTATGGTTTATTTGTTGGTTTCTTCTGGCAGATACTCGTTATGTTTGGTTTACACTGGGCTTTAGTTCCAGTTGCTATGGTTGCTATTAACTCAGGCCAGCCTGATACAATCCTTGCAGCTATGTTTGCTACAACATTTGCTCAGACAGGTGCTTGTATCGGTATCTGGATTAAGACAAAGGATAAGAAGATTAAGGGACTTGCTCCTGCTGCAATCATCTCAGGTGTTTGTGGTGTTACAGAACCAGCTATTTATGGTTTAACATTACCTAAGAAATCTCCTTTCTTTAGAACTTGTGCAATCGCTGGTGTTGGTGGTGCTGTATTAATCGCTTCAGGCGTTAGAGCATACACAATGGCTGGTATGGGTATCTTTGGATACACAGCATTTATTACACATGACAACTCTACAAAGGGTATGGTAATCGCAGCTATCGTTTCAGTTTGTGCAGTAGTTGCTGGTGTTGTTTCAGAACTTCTCTTCTACAAGGATTCAGCTCCTAAGGCAGCTAAGAAGGTAGAAACAGTTGCTTCTTCAAAGGGTGAAATCGTTGTTTCTCCTTTAAAGGGTGAAGTTAAGGATTTATCTACAGCTCCAGATGAAGCATTTGCTTCAGGTGCTCTTGGTAAGGGTGTAGTAGTAGTTCCTACAGAAGGAAAATTATATGCTCCAGCAGATGGAGAAATCACTGTATTCTTCCCAACAGGACATGCTATTGGAATGAAGACAGATAATGGTGCAGAAATACTAATCCATGTAGGTATGGATACAGTTAAGTTAGATGGTAAGTGCTTTACAACAAAGGCAAAGCAGGGCGATAAGGTTAAGAAGGGTGACCTTTTACTTGAATTTGATATCGCTGGTATTAAGGAAGCTGGCTATAAGATTGATACACCAGTTATTATTTCTAACTCAGATGATTACGCAGATGTTATTCCAACAGATGCTAAGAATACAGACGTTGGTGCAGATTTAATCACATTACTATAAGATAAAGATTATTTAAAATGAGTTTAAACCGGCGAGGTTTATGCCCCGCCGGTTTATTTTCAATAATATTAGATAAAAATTTCACAAAAGTTGAATATAATAAAGTGGAATATAATACTAAAAATTAGATGATGAAATAGAAAGGAGATTAAATCTAATTATGAAGAAGTTTAGAGACGATTTTTTATGGGGTGGCGCTACAGCTGCTAACCAGTTTGAAGGAGCTTGGGATTTAGATGGTAAGGGACCTTCTATTTCAGATATGTGTACTAATGGTTCTCATACTAATCCTAAGAGACTTACAACTACAATAGAGCCAAATACTTTATATCCTAGTCATGAGGCAATTGATTTTTATCATCATTATAAAGAAGATATTGCTCTCTTTGCTGAAATGGGATTTAAGACATTTAGATTCTCAATTAACTGGACAAGAATTTATCCTACAGGTATGGAAGAAACACCTAATGAGAAGGGGTTAGAGTTTTATGATAATGTAATTAATGAGTGTGTTAAGTATGGTATTGAGCCACTTATTACAATTTCTCATTATGAAATTCCATATGCATTAGTTGAAAAATATAACGGTTGGTATTCAAGAGAAGTAATTGATTGCTATGTAAGATATGCAAAAACTCTTCTTGACCGTTATTCAGATAGAGTTAAGTATTTCTTAACATTTAACGAGATTAACTCAGGTACAATGCCAATGGGTGCTGTACTTTCACTTGGTTGTGTTAAGGGTTTAAATATTGCAATGAATGAAATTCCTGATGAACCTCAGATTCGTTATCAGGGTCTTCATCATCAGTTTATTGCAAGTGCACTTGCTGTTAAATATGCTCATGATAATTATCCAGAAGTCAAGATGGGTGATATGAACATTTTCGCAACAATGTATCCACTTACATGTAATCCAGATGATGTTGTTGGAACACAGAGAGCTATGCAGATGATGAACTGGTTCTGCTCTGATGTTCAGGTACGTGGTGAATATCCTTATTATGCAGATA
>Ga0247611_10003183_pt1 | contig 24829 bp, 39 predicted proteins | sample 177DNAGHGhighgp2_FD_192422 | JGI IMG/M metagenome (GOLD analysis project Ga0247611, IMG submission 192422) | Sheep rumen microbial communities from Palmerston North, Manawatu-Wanganui, New Zealand - 1770 DNA GHGhigh gp2 | ecosystem: Host-associated > Mammals > Digestive system > Stomach > Rumen... | reverse complement strand
TCTGCTGCTTGGCTTCATCATAAAGGTAAAAATCCTCATCATTGGGAATATTGGATTGATTTTGGACCTAATGGGGAAATTATCGCCAATAAAATTCCGCATAAATATATTGTGGAAATGGTTTGTGATTTAATAGGTGCCGGAAAAGCTTATAATACAGCTAAATGGACACAGCGTTCTCCATTAGAGTATTACAATAAAGTGAGAGGTGGCCGATATTTTCATCCTGATACAGAAAAAGAAATATTAAAATATTTAAATTGTATCGCCAATGAAGGGTTAGATACTTTTCATAAAATGGTGAAAACGGAGGAAATTTAATATGAGTGCATATGTGGATTTTTTTGTTCGCCATGGGGATGATTTTATTCCCCTTGGTGATTTTGGTCGTAATTCTATTATCTATCATACTATAACAGATTGCACTAATGTTCCTTGGGAAAAAATTATTCCACTTACATTGGAGGATTTACAAGCGGCACAAACTCATGCGCATAAGCATAACACTGATGCTCTTGATTATATTAACACCCTGAAAAACCGTATTGAAGAAGTAAAGGATTTTAACAATTCTGTAGAAGAAAAGTTAGAACAAATAGAAGTATATAGGGGTGAAATTGAGGAATATCGTCAAGAAGCTGAAGAGGCTCATTATGCAGAAAATTATTTTTATTTTCTTGCCGACTTGATTGAGTCTGCTCGCGATATTGATGCTGATAAGTATATTTATGCTGGTATTGAAATTGGGTGGCCAACTGTAAAAGATATTTACGGAGTGCAGGAATGAGTAATGCTGAAATCTTAATGTTGTGCGGATTTGCTTTTATTTGGGGTTTATGCATTGGTATATGTGTTGGGAGGCATATATGAGCGAAGTAATAGTGCGGATGGAAATGCCAGAGAGCTGTGATATGTGTCCCTGTCTTGATGATTACGGCGATTATCCGAGATGCCGAATATCGGGGGAACAACGAGGCTATAATTTTTCAATCCGTGAAAAGAGGATGCCGAATTGCCCCATTATTTGCCAACTTCCGGAAGGGCATGGGCGACTAGTGGACACTGATAATGTGGGGTTGGCGATGGTAAGGAAGGGACAAAGGTCGAGTCGGTACAAACTTGGCGAGATGTGGGAACTGAATGGATTAGAAATCCAAGAAGCATTGCAAACCGTTTCGACTATCGTTCCAGCAGAAAGGAGCGAAACATGAGCGAGTGTGTTGTACGGATGGAGATGCCCGAGACCTGTGAAACATGTCGTTTTCGTGTTAATAACAGCCCGACAAATGTGCCTGATTGGATTTGTGGTATTAATCAATGGCCGACTTTTTATTGCAGAAAATCACAGAATCATGCTGATGAAGATAAATATTTACAGGATTGCCCCATCATCTGTTCCCTGCCCGAAGGTCATGGGCGGTTAGTAGATGCGGATAAACTGGCTGATAATATGAAAGCAAGAAAGGCGTTTTTTGGTAGGATGAGCGACCCACAGTGCCTTGTTGAGGATGCGCCCATTATTGTCCCGGCAGAAAGGGGCGAAGTATGAAACCGATTGATGCCGATCCAATCATTGAAGTTATGAAAAAGTGTGCTGAAAATCCAGAAAACACACAAGCGTTATTGTGCTATCGGTACACACAAAGAATACTTGAAGAAGCTCCAGCCATTGAACTTGTTCCTCCGTGGCACAGAGTAGAGGATGAATTACCCGACAAATATACATAGTGTCTTGTAGTTGATGCGGACGGTAAGTGTGCTGTTGGATATTATAGATATGATTGTGGAGCATGGGATTCTCCTGCATTTGGTTGGATTGAAGCAGAAAATAGACAATACATTGATGATATTCCAATTGGGATAGGAAAAGTTATTGCCTGGATGCCCATCAAGTTGCCGAAGAAGGACGCACAGATATAAATATTATGACAATTTATGTTATTAAAACTATGACCAAATGCGAAGCAGCAGATAAATACTGGTGTGAATTTGGGCATGAACGTAATGTTGGTTTTTATACAAATTTTCAGGACGCCTATTCTGCTGTACATAATAATATTGGTGACTTATGGGAAACCATTTATAATTATGCTATGATAGAAGAAGTAGAAGAAGGCTTATATGGAAGTGCCGGTATGCGCACTTGGTGGTTTAAATATAATCAGGAAACAGGCACGTATGACGAAATACCTATACCGGAATTTTGTAAAAATAAGTTTGGATTTATAATGGGGTAAATATGAATAATTTTAGAAAAAATAATTATGAAGTAGCTATTGACAAACTATATGAAGATAATGATGCTCTTCATCGCACTATTGAAGAATAGAGTAAAACAATAGACCGATTAGAAAAGGAGTTAGCTACTAAAGTATTAGCAAACGCTCATACATTTACTTACTATGGCTATACCTTATATGATTTATTCTTATTGGCTGATGTTTGTAAAAGCCAGCATATTCATCCAGAAGATATAAGAAAAAATACTATAAATTTAAAAATAGCTTATACATATATGAGTGAGCGTCTCCATCGAGCGATTGATGATGCAGTAAGTGAACTTGAACCAACTTGTAATGCTATGGAATAGTTTAGGAGTTCGCTATGACACTACTACTTATTCTTTTCTGCATAAGTATGTTATTATTGGTTGGGGCCGCTTTTTGTGAGAGCCTTGAAAAAGTTGATAAAAAAAGAAAGAAGAAGAGATAATGGAAGAAGAATTGGCTTTATTACCATGTCCTAAATGTGGTCTTCTACCTTATATCGTAGAAGACCCTATTTTAGGTTATACCTTAAAACATAATCCTCAATGCGAAGTTATTCCATAGTTTACAACTTGTGCTGATGCTCCAACAAGAGCAGTAGCAATGTATGAACTTATTACAGCATGGAATGCTCAAGTAAATAGTATTAATGAAGAAGAGGCTTAATTACCTCTTCTTTTGTTGATTTTTATAAAATTTTATGTTATAATATAATATAGAGAATGAAAAAGGAGGATAAGCAAAACTATGGTTATGGAGAGGATGCATGAACATTTTGCAGAAGCAAAAAATTATTTCCCCTATGATAATATCGTGGGTCTGTTTTTGCAAGGTAGTCAGAACTATGGACTTGCTACTCCTCATTCTGATGTAGATACAAAACTGGTAGTTACGCCCACTTTTAAGCAGATTGCTTTTAACAAACAACCTGTAAGTTCTACTCATGTGCGGGCTAACGACGAACATATTGACTTTAAGGATTTAAGGTTATATATTGAAACTTTTCGTAAACAAAATATCAATTTTGTGGAAATTCTTTTTACTCCTTATTATATCCTTAACGCCACATATGCTGGTGAATTTATGCGACTTATAGAAGCTCGTGAAGAAATTGCCCACGCAAACCCTTATAGAGCTGTAAAAGCAATGAAGGGTATGGCAATGGAAAAATTTCATGCGATGGAACATCGGTATCCTGCCAAAGTTGATATTGTAGAGCAGTATGGCTATGATGGTAAACAACTTTCTCACCTTGTTCGTATCTATGATTTTATGCAAAGATACATTCAGGGAGATAGTTATATGAGTTGCTTAAAAGCAAGAGACCCTGAATATTTAATTGCTTTAAAGGAACAAGGATATTATTCTCTTGAAACTGCTCGTGAAGTAGCTGAAGAAACACTCCAAAAGGTAACTGAATTAGCTGATGGTTATTGTGCTGTAGCAGTTGATAAGTTTGATGAAAAAACTGATGTTTTAATGCAAGAAGTTCAATATAACATCATGGAACGTTCTGTTCGGAGGGAGCTAAAATGAAGTGGTATATTACGGGGGACACGCATGCTGATTTCACCCGCTTTCGTAATCTAGATGAGTATAAAGATGATACCCAAGAGGTTGGAGTTATCGTTCTTGGTGATTGCGCCGTAAATTGGACGCTTGACCCCGAGCGGGATGCTGGTTTAAAACGACAATTATGCCGGCGATATCATAATTTTCATTGGTATTTTGTACGTGGCAACCACGATGCACGTCCAGAAGATGTTCCAACAATGGAAAGTATATATGATTGGGATGTACGTGGATTTGTTTGGTATGAACCTCAATATCCGAATATTCATTATTTTAAAGATGGTGAATTATACGGAATTAATAGGTTTAATATACTTGTAATTGGCGGGGCATATTCTGTTGATAAGGAATATCGTCTTGCGCGAGGAGCCATTTGGCATGCTAATGAGCAGTTAAATGAAATAGAACGATATGAAATTCTGAATAAAATTAAGAATTATAATGTAGATATTGTACTTACTCATACTGCCCCCATTAGTTGGGAACCTACTGATTTGTTCCTGCCCATGCTTGACCAGAGTAAAGTGGATAAAAGTATGGAGTTGTGGTTGGACGAAGTAAAACAATCTATTACATTTAAAATTTGGTTATTTGGACATTATCATCGGGACCGCGCAGAACGCCCTGGTGTACAAATGATGTATACAGCTATTGAGGAGTTAGATACCATTTGGCACCGTTGGACTGATCCAAATGGTTTAGAGTGGTTTTTCCCAAAAGGTCCTATGTATTATGCGGGCAGGTGATTAAATGGAAGGCCAAACAATTATAGATACTGCATTAATTATCGGCGGAGTTATATTACTTATATGGTTTGCAATTATGCGGCCATTGGGAGCAATAACAGAACTTCCCGATATATTGAATAAGTTTGTTGGTGAATTAAAACTTTTAAACGTCCATTTAAATAATATAGCACATCAAATGTCAGCTATTTATGTGGAATTAAGGCGTTTAGAAGAAGATGGTATTCTGTTGCGACGACGTGAAAAACCAGCTGATGCATTACCTTTTCTAACAACATCGGAACAAAAAACAGAAAATAAAGAAAAATCGGTATCTGAATAATCGGATACCGATTTGATTTTTTATAAAATATTTGTTATAATATATTATAAGAATAAGAAAAGAGGGAGAAAATTATGGTAGGCACTTACATTAAAAAGCCCATTCCTGTACAAGCAGTCCAGTGGACTGGTTGGAATCTTCAAGAATGTAAAGATTTTGCTGGCAAACATTTGGATGTCCAGTATCCTACATTGGATGATTCGGTTGTTATCTTGGTACTTGATACACATGAAGGACGTATGAATGTATCTATGGGTGATTTTATTGTGCGTGATGCTGAAGGTGAGTTTTATCCCTGTAAGCCTGGCGTATTCGCAAAGACTTACATTGAGGCTGATGAAGAATATTAAGTGAGGTAATAAAAATGTCTGAACATTGTGGTTATGTTGTAAAGGTGGAGCAGCTCCGCCCCCATTCTAATGCTGACCGTATGCAGATTGCTACGTTTTTCGGTAATGATACCTGTGTTGACCTATCTGTGAAGGTGGGCGATATTGGTATTTATTTCCCTACCGATTTGCAGCTCTCTGAAGAGTTCTGTGCGGCCAATAACCTGGTCCGTCGTAAGGATGAAAATGGTAATAATGTTGGTGGCTATATGGACCCCATTAAGCGCAATGTAACTACAATTCGTCTGCGCGGTGAGAAGTCTGATGGTCTTTATTTACCTATTTCTTGTCTGTCTTATCTTTGCGTGGATAAGTCTATCTTCCATCCTGGCACTACCATTAGCGTGATTAATGGTCATGAAATCTGCTGTAAGTGGATTCCTGTGGCTAAGAATCAGAATGGTCCTCGCAAGGAAGGCAACCATACTCGTAAGAAGCATCCTCCTATTGCTCCTTTATTCCAGGAGCATGCTGATACTGAACAGCTTGCTTACAACATGGATGCTTTTAAGCCGGGCGACCAGATTGAGATTACTTTGAAGATGCATGGCACTTCTCAACGTACTGGTTATTTGCCTACCTTCAAGGGTTATAAGCGTACTTTTTGGGATTGGCTTCGTCGTCGTGAAGGCAAGCCTATCTATGATTGGGGTTATGTAACTGGTACTCGCCGTACTGTGCTAAATAACTATGATGGCGGTTACTATGGTAATAACCAGTTCCGTGAGCAGCATGCAAAGTTCTTTGAGGGTAAGCTTCATAAGGGTGAAACTGTTTATTATGAAGTAGTTGGTTTCACTACTGATGGTGCACCTATTATGTCTCCTGGTGACAACAAGAAGACTAATGATAAGGCATTCATTAAGCAGTATGGTCCTAAGACCATATTCTCTTATGGTTGCGCTACCAAGCCTGAACCTGCTATTTTACATGCGCCTGATATGGAAGTTGTATCTCCTGCGGTACCTCAGTCTGCGGCATATGTCTATCGTATGACTATGACTAATGAGGATGGCGATGTGGTGGAATACACTCCTGATTACATGCGTTATCGTTGTGAGCAGATGGGTTGTAAGTGTGTTCTTGTATTCTATAAAGGCTACATTCCTGAGAACCCCATTGGAGCTCCCTCTGAGGAAGATAAGGCTCTTGGTTATTTATCCAGTGGCACTATCACCGCTGGTGAGTGGGTAAAGAACCTGGCAGAACAGTTCTACGATGGTCCTGACCCTATAGGTAAAACTCATGTGCGTGAAGGCGTAGTAATCCGTATCGTGGATCGTCCTAAGTTCACCGCATATAAGCATAAGAACTTCTCCTTTAAGGTTCTTGAAGGTATTGCTAAGGCTGATGCTGAAGCACCTGATATGGAAGAGGCAGAAGAAGTATTGGAGGATACTGATAATGCTTAATGCTATTTGGATGTGTGCAGGTGCCTTTATTGGTACAATGCTTGGAAACCTTATATGGTATTCCATTTTAAAATCTATTACAAAGAGACATGAATATGATGAACCAAATGGACAATGAAGAAAAACTGTGTCCTTTTAGAAAGTTCACAGAAACCACACAGTATAACTGGCAAGGAGATACTCCCTTGCCAGAAATTACACAAGAAGATTTCCTTCCGTGTCTAAAAGAAAAATGTATGGCATATTGCCTTCATATAGATATTATTGACATAGAAGGAAAACCTTCTTGTAAGTTAATGAGGTCATAACTATGGCACAAACATTAGATTATTAGAATGAAAATCAAGCTGTTGCTTATGACGATAATATATATCACGTAATGAATAATGTTAAGTATTTATTTGAGCGTCAGGCAAAACAGCTTGAATTCTGGAAGTCTCGTGCGCAAGAAGTTGAAGATGAAAAGTGGCGTGATAAAACATTACAACAACTTGCTATTGAACGTGATAATGCAATACAAAATTTACAACGTGGTTTTGGCATAACTGAAGAAGAAAAAAATGATATTCAAATTTGGATAGATAAGCATATAGCTACCCAACATAATGGGAAATGGCGCCATTCTGATTTATTTATCTATGAATTTACTCCTACGTCTATAGGCGTAATAGGTGGTATTTATTGTCAATCTTGTATGAATAAAGCTTTCAAAGCAGCTTATACTCAAGATACCACTATATCATTAGCAAAGGCTTTATACGATGCAGAATACTTCTTCCAAGACATTTAATACAATTAAAGGCTGGTTATTTTACACAAATAATCGTAAAATGCCTTATGAAAAACACGTTGTTGCTCCTGTTCCAATAGAGGAATTTTATAAATTCATTGAAGAACAATCTGCCACTTTACCTACTAATACAGTAGAATTAACTGGTTTTCTATTACGACCTTTAATGGTAGAAGAGTGAAGAAGCCTTGTGGCTTTTTCACTCTTTTTTTGATTTTTTAAAAATTTTGTGTTATAATATATATAGAAAATGAAAGTTGAGGAAAACAGAAATGTTGTTTGAGAAGTTGTCCAACGAAGATAAAGAGAAAATCTCTAACTACATCTATGCTTATGGTTTGTCTCCTGAACATAATATGCCCAGTAATTCTACTCGGGCATCCTTGGAACATATTCTGCGACACTGGGACCATGAAAAGCAGGATTTGTATCGGCTGCTTGGCGGAAACTTTATTTTGCAGAAGCATATCAATTTGGAAGTAGATACCCAGCTTATTTACGGCAAATTGCAGGAGATGTATACTTCCTCAAAAATCTTGCGGGATCGGCAGTATTGCGACATCTTTCGACATTTTTATGTCTGGCTTTATGATGTTGAACGAGCCCATCGGCGTTATATTCGTGAACTCCGAGCAGAGTTGTATGCGCAACATAGAGACTATGAGCAGCTTATGGTGATCCAGGATGACTGGTTTTCGTTGGAGCATCTGGCTAGTAATGCTTATAATGGCCCTGCTGGGGTTCTTATGCTTCCTGATACTGATAAACCTTATCAATTGAAGCGTGGTATGCGACTCACTCGTATTATTGACCGTTTGCGTAAAGCCTATGGCGTAATGGATGGTGAGGACTATTTTACTGAAGAGCATTTTTCTCGTTTGGTAGACTTACTTGCAATTGCTCGGTCTTCCGCTAATAACGAATTTGATTTGTGCCTGTCTATTCACCCCTTGGACTATATGACCATGAGTGATAATGAGAAGGGCTGGAGTAGCTGTATGGCTTGGAAAGAGCATACAGGTGATTATCGGCTTGGAACCGTAGAATGCATGAACTCTCCTACGGTTTTGGTGGCTTATATTCGTGATAAGGACAATATGGATCTGACTTATCGTGGAGAAACTTGGGCTAATAAGTCTTGGCGTCAGCTCTTTATCGTTAGTGAAACTAGCGTGGTCGCCGTTAAAGGCTATCCTTTCCAGAATGAGACTGTGGTTAATATTGTCCTTGATTGGATTAAGGAATTAGCCACTGCTAACTGGAATAAAAATTATAGCGAAGCTGGTTATATTACCGATAATCCGGGTCGTATTCATTTTGATAATGGGGAAGAGCTCATTTATGAAGAGGATGGGGCTCATTATAATCCTCTTTTAGAGTTTAACTGGGGTTATATGTATGATGACATCGGCACTCTGTCCCAGCATAGGATAATTTTTGACCCCGAAGCAATCGCTGATGCTTGTTCTTATCGTAATTGCTATATCTCTATCACAGCTTCTGGTACTTCAGAGTGCCTTTGGTGCGGTGGAGAGATTGATAGCGAACACGATGGCGATGAGAATGGAGATAGCTGTCAGAATTTGGTATTTTGTAGCGACTGCGCTCCTTGGGAAAATGTTGGTTATTGCGACCATTGTGGTTGCCGTACCAATGACCTAATTTGGGTTGAAGATCTTGGAGCATATGTTTGCGAAAGCTGTTATGAAGATAGTGTAATGGAAGATGAGATTGATGGGCATCAGTTCTGGGAAGAGAATAAAGCAGAAATTTGCTTGGCGATTGGGACTGATGAAAATGGAAAAGTAATTACTATGCCAACAAGTATTTTTGTTGATCGTGAATGTAATTATGATGAAGATGATTTAGCCAAGATTTTTAACGACCCTGACCATATTTCTACGGTAATTGCAGAACTATCACCGGATGGATGGAGACACGTCATTAAAGATACAGTATTCCCACAGGATTTAACTAAAATGGGCTTACGGTTATTTACTCATGGTTTTAACACCATTGAGGATGAACTAACTACTTATGATAATGCAACTCCTTTCACAGATAAATTTGTAGCAACATTAAACAGAGATAAATTCTTTGGTCCTAACCCTGAAAAGTATTCCTGCCAGAAAGATATGAATGGTCTTACTAGATGGCTTTATGCAAATTATGGTAGAAATAGTGATACCCAATTGATTTTTTAAAAAAATTTTGTTATAATTTAATTGTAAGAAATGAGAAAGACAAACAACAACAACAAAAAAATTATTATTGAAAGAGGTAAAAAACAATGACTAAAAAGGAAATTCTTAATGCTCTGATGGATGGCACTCTGGACCGTGAAACTCTCGTCGCTTACTGTGAGAAGGAACTCGCTTCTCTGGACCATAAGGCTGAAAAGGCCAAGGAACGCGCCGCTGCCAAGCGTGAAGCTGGTGACGAGCTCCAGAACCTGGTTGCTTCTGTCCTGACCCCTGATTTTGCTAGCCGTGATGACATCACTGCTCGCGTGCAGGAGACCGACTCCGAAGCTACTGTGGGTAAGGTTGGCTATCGTCTGACCGCCCTGGTGAAGGCCGGTATCGCCCAGAAGGCAGAGGCTATGGTGGCTGATGCTGAAGGTAAGAATAAGAAGGTCACCGTTTACGCTCTCGCGTAAGGTTAATTAATAACTTTGAGGAAATGCGCGAACCAGCTTATCCCGCTCGGCGGGACCTGGAAACCGCATTTCCTCTTTTTTGACATTTCAAATTTTTTATAGTATAATATAATTAAAGAGAGGTGTTAAAATGATTTATTGTTTATCCGGAAGTCAAACTAAAGAGTATTTACTTAAAGCTGATGAAGTAAATATTCCTTATTCTAAACTACATTATGTTTCTGAACTCCTGCACTTGCGTGAAGGCTAGGTTCGTGTAGTCATCACATTAGATACACCAAATATTGATTGGCAAGAATTAGCAATAACTTATAAGGCTTGTCCATTTTGCCAAGTTGCAATTTCATCTCCTGTTGATATTATTAATTGTCAGCGATATGGTATCACTAAATATTTCTTTTCCTTTCCTATCAGAGACTTCTATACATTAAATTATTATCTTACTCTCGGCATAAGCGCGGCAAGGATTGCCCCACCTTTAACACACCATTTACCAGCTTTGGCAAATTATAAAATTGAAATACGTGCTTATGTTAACTCATCTGGCGCTATTAATCCTGATGACCCCAATAGTGATGGTTTAGTAGGGGGATGGTTCCGTCCAGAAGATATGACTAATCCTTTGGTGACTGATGCTATACAAGTAGCAGAGTTTGATTTTCAAAATATTGAACAAGAACAAGCCTTATATCGTATCTATACTAAAGGGGAGTGGCCTGGTGAAGTATATATGATCGTACCTTCTATCCATGATACAAGAATACTAAACCGAGCGCTTCCACCTAATTTCATAGAAAGACGTGCTGATTGCGGGCAAAAATGCCAACATGGTAGTGTATGTCGGTTCTGTAGATTAGTAGCAGATTTTGCAAAGATAGAACGAATGAAAGTAATTAAAGCATTAAAGGATAAATCAGCTGGGAATTAAGTTTCCCAGTTGATTTTTTTTATTTTATATGTTATAATATTTATATAAAATATAGGAGAATGCTAATGGTTCCAGTTCATGCAATTTTAAGAAAAACACAAAGAGAACTTCATAAATATCTTCAAGAGCGATTAGCTGAATTTTATCCTACTACTGTTATATCAACTAATTCATATTTGATGGCAGAAGGGACAATTCCCATTCTATTAATTGCTCATTTAGATACAGTATTTCCAGATGCAACTCGGCATGATATGCAAATTTATTATGACCGCTCACAAAAAGTAATGTGGTCTCCCGATGGCCTTGGTACCGATGACCGCGCTGGAGTTATTCTTATTTTAAAACTTTTGGAAGAAGGTTATCGTCCTCATCTTTTGTTTACTCATGATGAGGAACTGGGTGGATTAGGAGCTATTGACTTTGTATTTTCAAAAAATCGTCCTAATTGGGACATTCGGTATATGATTGAACTTGACCGCATGGGATATGATGATTGCGTATTTTATTCTTGTGGTAATCAAGAATTTATAGATTATGTCACATCATTTGGGTTCTACCATACATTTGGTACATTTTCTGATATATCTACTTTAATGCCATATTTAGGTATTGCCGGTGTTAATTTATCAGTAGGTTATATGGATGAACATACCTATGGAGAACATTGGCATTTAGATTGGGCTAATAGCACTTATTATAAAGTTGCGGCAATGTTATCAGCCCCACCTGATACAGCATTCAAGTATATTGAAGATAAACATTATTATGATTATAGTAAAGTTAAAATTGGTAAAGAGGATGGTACTTATCAGTGGACAAATATGTAAATCAAATTTCACAAATTTTATCAAACTTATTACATACTGATATAGATAAAACTGTTGTACAGGATTATATAAAGAATTGGCAAACAAATAAACAACACTTCATTGATGCTTTTAATGGCACAATATATACCTATTCCACTCCGATTGAATGTGAAATGGATGATGAACATAAGCAAATTGCCATTGATAATTTTATTGATGCTTTGCCAGCAACCATAAAAAATTTGAATAATCTTACTTTTGGTTTTGGCACATTATGTAATTTCATACGACTGCAAGGACTTAATGCTACTAAAAATATAGTATCAACTGCATTTGAATGTCCAGATGGGACAAAAATTCCTGTAGGAATGAAATTATTGCGCGCATTTAAGTATTTCTTTAATGATAAAGATATATTAACTGATGTGCAAGACAAGATGAATTTAATTATTAGCCAGTGCAAACTTACTGGATATTTGCACTTATCAGTAGACCCCTTAGACTATCTTTCTGTTAGTGAAAATAGTTTTGGCTGGCGTTCTTGTCATTCATTAGATGGTGATTATGCTGCTGGTAATATTGATTATATGATGGATAAAGCTACTGTTGTATGCTATTTAGATGATGGCACAACAGACCATACTATTCATGATTTTCCTGCGGATATACATTGGAATGATAAAAAATGGCGTATGTTATTGTTTATATCGCCTGACCATTGTACTATTGCGGCTGGTAGGCAATATCCAACTCCAGCCTCAAATATTATGTCATATGTGCGTGAATGTTTAGTTAAAATATTTTCTGATATAAAGTATAGCGAAGAGTGGACTAACCTTGAATTTAAACATGCCAGTTGGAAAACAAACCAACAAAAAATTAATATTACTGAAAAGCATATTATTGTACCAATTGATGGTTGCGTTTATCCAATGAGAAGTATTTATGGAGAAACTGCAAGTCATGCTCATCTATTTTATGATGACATCTTAACAAGTACTATTTATACTAAACCTTATTTCTTATATGGTCGGCCTAAAGATTTTATAAAATATACACAATTTTCTCGGACATTATTTCCGATTTTAACAGGATATGAACATCAAGTCATATGCCCTTGTTGTGGTCAACATCCATTACAGCGTGGAGAAGGATTTGATTGTGAAAATAATGAGAGTGATGAATATTATTATTGTGAATGTTGTGGTCGCCGGCATTTGACCGGGGATGAAGGCGGCTGGGTTGATGAACAATGGTGGTGTAATGATTGTATTGCTGATAATGCAGCTATATGCAGTCGTTGTGGTGAATTACATAATATTGAAGATATGTATTATAATGAAGAAGAAGGCTATACATGCCGAGATTGTATGGAGGAATAATATATGGCAGTAAAAGGAGCAACAGCGAAAGTTGCTGTAATTGAAAAAATTAAACAAGCATTTGGAGAGGACTTTGTAGGAGTATCAGATGGCAAAGTGTATGTCATGGCAGATGATGGCACTGAAAAAGTTCAAATTGCTATTGGTATGACTTGTCCTAAAGTACCTTATTCTCCTGGTGGAGAAGTAGATTTTACTAAAGTAGATACTAAAGCTACTGGTCCTATTGATGCATATGAACCCGCAAAAATGGATGAACGAGAACTTGCAAATGTGAGAGCATTAATTGCCGAATTTGGATTGTAATTTGATTTTTTAAAAATTTTATGATATAATTATTATAGAAAATGAAGAAAGGGTTATGAAAAATGGTTGCGAAAAGTTTTCAGAAGATGGAAATTGCTTGTGAGCCTTATACCAAGAACAATAAGTCCTATGTCAAGGTGAAGACCTCTTCTGGTAGCTTGCGCGAGGTGCGCTGGTATTCTGAAGAGGAGTATAAGCGTATGTATCCTGGCGAAGCTATTGACCATTCTAATGACCCTTTTTATCGTACTCAAAGAGAAACTTTGGGTTTTGAAAAAGGTTATATTACAATCTTTAAGGGCGATACTTATGATTGTAAAGACTGGTTCAAAGAAAATGGCGCTCGTTATACTCGGTATTGGGGTTGGGGTTTCGGGTCTACTGTAATGATTCCTGATGTACTTCCTGCGGGTATCACTCCTGTGCGTCTGGACTGGTCTTTGGTTGGTAATGGCGATGAATTAAAGCCTGAATCGCAAGTAAAAGATGCAGTAGAGAGCATCTTGTATGATGAGGACCCCTCACAGTATGTTGGTGAAGTTGGGGATAAGATTGAGAGAGTGCTTACTGTCAAAAATGTTATCTCTCTTAATGGCTTTTATGGCAAGTCTATGATGCACATTATGCTGGATGAAGACCAGAATGTGTTTGTATGGACAACGGCTTCTCGGACTCTTCAAGTTGGTGTGAGCTATACTGTGAAGGGAACGGTTAAGGAACACAAAATGTATAAACACACTAAACAAACTATTCTGACCCGTTGTCGGTGCCAGGAGATAGAGTAAAAAAGAGGAGGTTAATATGAAGCGTTTTCCTATTGAAGGTTATCATTTCTTTCAGCATGGTAATCGTGTAATTGCGGTTACTACCTATGCCGGCCGTACTGTGCGAGGCGTTGCGATATGCGATGGCTCGGATGAATTTGACTTGGAGTATGGTAAGCGGCTTGCGGCAGCTCGTTGTAATTATAAGGTAGCGCAGAAACGGCGTGAACGCGCTACTGGCAAAGTGCTTGATGCTATTGATGCATTCCAGCAGGCTGATAAGACACTCAATAAGTATCGGCAGTATTTTTATGATGCTAGCCAGGCCGTGATTGATGCTGCAAATGAACTTGATGCGGTACTTGCTGAAAAAGCTGAAGTTTGACAATATTAAAAAATTTTGATATAATATATATGTGAGAAGTGAGAGCTTCACTCCTCACGGAGATAGCCCCGTAGTGTAATGGTAAACACGGGGGTCTCTAAAACCCCAGCTTCTGAGGCGAAAGATCTGGGTTCGAATCCCAGCGGGGCCGCCAACCGGACAAAATTTAATAAGACACAAACAGCAAAATTGTATAAGATTAGGTCTTACCTGGTGAGTATACAGGAGTGTCTTGATATGCGCGAGTGGTGGAACGGCATACACAACAGACTTCAGGTTTAGCCTGTGGAGCACCTGGATAGGAAACTTCCAGAGTGAATGCTGGCTAATTCGGCGAAAGACTATTTTATAACGTAGTGAAACGGAAATAAGGAATTCACGCTAATATAACTAGTTATTATTAGAGAAGAGGGTATCTCGGATTGAAGCGAAAGCAAGTGCATATCCCCTCTATATATAAAGTGGTTAACGCCGAGCTAAATTAAGAGTGCATTCGTAACGAATCAAGGATATGGCAAGAGTGATATTTGAAAAACTGTGCCAAAAGACTTGGGCGCCAAAAGGCAGATGTTAAATGGTATTGAAAACCAGCTCTTATAAATGTGTAGAGACTATATACCAGCCTCCTAAGTCGTAAGATATGGAGAAGACATAGTCCAGACTACAACGCAGTAATGCGGCTATGGTAACATAGAGTAGCAAGAAAATCTGTCGGCGAAAGCTTGCGGGTTCAAATCCCGCCTCGCGCACCAGCTGTGATAACACAGCATTTCCCTCTTTCTATGACGCTTTATCCCCTTTAAGCGTCATAGTTTTTTTGGACAATAGCGGTTAAAATTTATACCGTATTAATTATAATATATGAAGATTTATACCTCTTACTTCTATTAGATACGTCATTTTAAGTAGAATATGATACCAGTTAGCACAGCAAAATGGGACCCGCAATGGTTTCATGATTTTACTGGTGATTATAACTTTATCTTTAAGGATAAACGAGGTATATATAATGGTATCCGAGCAGAAATATTTTTGATGCCCGAAGATTATCAATGTGAGTGTGGGCCAAACTGTTTAACTCATAACCCACAAATTTGTAATTTCTTACAGGATTACAGAAAACATTTAGATACATTAGACTTTGATTATGTGGTAGGTGAATTAGAACGTATCACCCATAAGGTTCAAGAGATAGAACAATTTAAAAATGAACCTATCATTGTTCTAATTGTCTATGAAACGCCAAAGAATCCATGTAGTGAGAGACAACCATTAATAGATTGGTTTAAAGAACATGGAGTAGATATAAAAGAATGGCGGTATTTGAAAAAATCTCTTAATTGATTTTTTTAAAAATTTTTGTTATAATAATATTGTAAGAAATGAGAAAGACGACCTAACAGCAAATATCTTTTATAGATAATAATCAAGCTCCTTATTTAGTAGAGAAGCGCCAAAAGAAGTCGGGTCTTTAAAATGATCTTAATTTCGTCCGACAATGCCCACGCAAGGGAATGCAGAAAAGGGATTGGCCGTCTTGATATTGCCGGGTAGCTCAATTGGCAGAGCACGCGGCTGTTAACCGCGGTGTTGTGGGATCGTGCCCCACCCCGGCAGCCATTTTAAGGCACGTGCAGCAAATGTATACTTTTGAATAATAGTCTGTAAAACTAATGGTTATGGGTTCGAGTCCCGTCTGGGCCGGTTGGCTCGGTAGCTCAAGTGGTAGAGCTTTTTTCAAAATTGTGCCTTGGAAATTTTCAACATAGGAGTGCTGAATAGGGTATTGCACTTAATATTCCCCCAGTCGCTAGCTGAACAAATCCTATGGAGAAACGCCCTGAGTGAGGACGTAAGCTTACTCAAACTGGATACATGACCCAGTATAAAAAGGTGCCGCGTTGATTGACCGCAAGTTCACAATAGTCAATTTTATGCCGAAAAACGGGATGGAAGGAATAATTCTTATCAGCTCTGTAAGTTGGCCATACAACTGACAAACTAAGTGTAGAGCTTAGACCCGTCACACAGTGTAGGCATAATATTACTGTAGGTAGGAAAGCACAATATCCTAGCGCATCCGGACTACGAAAGCTGTCGTGTGCTAACAGATGCAGTAATATAGAATCAAAATAAGGTGCCAAAGGAGCTAAGTGAAGGTTTTATAAAACCTTACAGCCATAAATTTTGGTTCCCCAGTACAATCTGACACGAGGTCTGGGTTATCAAAACCTCAAGTATGGTCCTATCGTATAGCGGTGATTACATCAGATTGTCGATCTGAATACCAGGGTTCAACTCCCTGTGGGACCGCCATTAAAGATACGTACAGCAATCATTTTCTGATGATGTAGGGAATCCGTAGAGCTGGTTCGACTCCAGCTTCCTCCGTCACATGGAGGAATAGTGTAACGGTAGCACACGTATAGCGTATCTTGTTTTTTTTATCTCTTTAAAAAAATCTGATATTTGATTTTTTTTAAAATTTTTGGTATAATAATATTGTAAGAAATGAGAAATGCGGGGTTAGCTCAGCTGGGAGAGCATCACGTTTACACCGTGGAGGTCACAGGTCCGAGCCCTGTACCCCGCACCAGGCCTGCAGTAGGCCAGGTAATTACTGCCGTTGAGACCATGAGTTGCGTGAATACTCTGTACCGCGCTGGTTTACGCGATGACTTCCGGAGAGATTGTTAGTTGGTCCCTCACTCCATCGTTCAACAGAAACGAGAATAAAGATAGCATTAGCTTTAAGTCACTAACCTTGGCGTTTTCCGTGAGTTTTACTCCGAAAGATGAGAGGGTAAAAAACTCGCAATTTGCAAATGGGCTTTTGGATGCGCCTCCCTGCGGGGGAACCACGAACTTGTTGAAGACTGTGGTTGGAAAACTGCGGCGCAAGTTCACAGTTGAGTTTGAAGTCCTTTCTGTGATAGGATGGAGGGTGAGTCCGGTCCTGGAAAATCTCTACCTACAGAGAGTGCGGAATACCGGTTGGCCGCACAGTTATATAAGAATACTGATTGCTTAGCTGGATTAGCGAAAGCAACAAAATTCTTACATTGGAAATCGGATTTCAGTTAAGATGAAGTGTGGTTCAAGTCCACTAACGGACAGGTTCGACTCCTGCTCGTGCAAGGCGCAATAAGGCTTAACACAGAAGAGCTGTGGCACCCCTCACTTTAATAAAGATGCGGTGCATACGGAGTTTATAGTTGCGAACGCTTTATCCGTTATCACAAAGCGTATAGACTTGGTCCCTTCTTCTAGTTGGTCAGGAAGCCGGCCTTTCACGCCGGCAACGTAGGGTTCGAATCCCACAGGGGCTACCAGCTGGGTGACCAGCTCTCAAAACGAGTCATTGTGGAAATCAAGTAGGTCCACCATTGGGCTTGTCGTAATAGCCGACGTGCAGGTATAGTATAGTGGTAGTACACGACCTTGCCAAGGTTGAAGCACGAGTTCAAATCTCGTTACTTGCTCCACTGTCCAAGGGTGGGTAAAGATAACTGGACTATATAATCAGGCAATACTGGAGAAAGGGCCTAAGTAACCAGTAGTGCAAACACCCGTATCACAGCCAATAGTGACACTTAAAGTAGTTGGCATTCGTTCTAACGCCAAGGAAGGGTTAAATAGTAAAAAACTTGGTGCGGCCGCACCCAACGTGATAAGCTTAACGGTTATAGGCACGTATATATATCTCCTTAGCTCAATTGGCAGAGCAGGTGACAAAGTTTGGTCTGGTCTAATTAATATAATTAAAATAATTTTTAATATTTTATGAATAAATATTAAAGGAGATTTTAAAAATGTTAAATACAGTATCTATGGGTGATATTGGAGAAGCTGTTGCATAGATGATGTTTATATAGGCTGGCTATATTGTTTCTAAACCAGTATCTAATAATGCTCGTTATGATTTAATTGTAGAAATACAATCAAAATTATATCTGGTATAGGTAAAAACTACATAGTCCATTAAAGATGGAAAAATGGATTTTGCTACTAAAACTACTAATTATGTTAAAGGTAGCTGGCAAAGTAATGCTTATACTAATAATGATATAGATATATTTTTCTTATATTGTATAGAAAATAAATGGTGTGGTCTATATTTTCCAATAGAAACAAATATTCCATAGCATTTATCTATTCGTACAGAATTACCTAAAAATAATTAGTCTAAAGGGATTAGATTAATGCAAGACTATGAGTTTAATAAATAGTTAGAACTAATGTTTAATCACAAGGTTTAGGGTTCAAGTCCCTAAGGAGGTACCAGGATAGGAAAGCCGTTGAGAATAGGACGCTATTCAAATGTTACTAATATGGACGGACAGGTTAGGGGATATGATGGTTTGGCCCCAATATTAAATTGAGGTAAGTATTATGCGATTTAGACCATGCCCTTGCGGCAACCGAAATATTGAAATTATTAAAGATGGGCCAGCATATGATTCTACATATGTTGCAGAATGCCCAAGTTGTGGTATTAGGTGCCGCAGTTGTGGCAGAAGTGAAAAAGAAGCTCAAGAAAATTGGAACGAATGGATACGTAGACACTTTTCTTTAGAAGAATATTAATTATGGGTCGGTAGCTGAGGAGGTATTAGCAACGGACTGAAAATCCGTGGACGTTGGTTCGATTCCAACCCTTCCCACCAAAGTAATATAATAAGGAGTAATTATGGACTATATTATTAACCCCATGTGGATATACTGGATTAATGTACTTAGTGGGCTGAAAATATTAAGTAGTGTATTGACTGGTATAGCTATTGGTTGTGCTCTTATTGCGGGTGTTACTTGGATATCAACATCATTGTCTGATGAAGAAGAAAAGAGCGTTCTTAAATGGTTAAGAATTTTTTTCTTTTGTGCATTAGGTTTTGCTATGATTGCAATATTTATACCTAGCAAGGAAACTATGATTGAAATGTTGGTGGCTCGATTTGCTACTCGTTCTAATATTGCTCTTGGTGTTGAACAAGTAAAAGAGATTGTTGATTATATTATTGCAACTCTTAATGCTATGAAATAAGTGTGCTGTTAGTCTAATGGACAGAACATGTGGCTACGGACCACAGAATGCGGGTTCGACTCCTGCACGGCACGCCAAGGTCTGAATCCTCGTCGGCCGGGGGTGGGTCTGCAAAACCTACGTTAGTGGGTTCAACTCCCACTCGGACCTCCATAAATAAAATGCGCGAACCAGCTTAACCCGAGCGGAACGAGCTGGTTTCGGCATTCTCTTATTTGATTTTTTTAATATTATATGTTAAAATATATATGTAAGAAAGTGAAAAGGGGATAAAAATTATGACAAAGATTTATCTTGCTGGTTCCTGTGGTTCTGATAAGCGAACTATGTTGAAAAATATTGCAACGCAACTTCGCGCATATAACTACGAAGTATATTGCCCCTTTGAGCTTCAGATTCCCAATGCATGGAATATGAGCCAAGAGGAATGGTCGAAGAAAGTCTTTGATGCCGATGTGGCTGCTATTGATGCTTGTGACATCTTCCTTATGATTATCCCTGGTCGGCATAGTACTGCTGGCACGAACTGGGAGCAGGGTTATGCCTATGCTAAAGGTAAGTATATCATTGTGCTTCAGTATACCAATGATAATACTAGCCTTATGACCTACACAGCAGCTAATGAATTCATTAACTGCACTGAACTAGACCTGGCAACCGAAGTGGTGTGTATTCTTCACGGTGGTTTCCGGCAGGAGGGCTGTAAAACAGTATTGACCTAATGGAGAAACTTGTAGCTGCGGCAATAGAATTTAAACTCGCTCATTCAGGAGACACAGTCGTAATGACTGGTAAGAGACATGCTGATGTATTTCTCAATATGCATCTGCATGAAATTGAATATCAAAAACCAGCTATTCAAGGCTTCTGGACTAATACAAATCGGTTTGTAGACAGATATGAAGCCAAGAAGATTGCGATTGCAGCACACCAGTTAATTGTACCAGAAGAAAGGGTACATAAATATCTCTTTTCAGAAGATGTTTGGTAATGCGGGCATAGCTCAGTGGTAGAGCACTTGACTTTTAATCAAGGAGTCCTGGGTTCAAGCCCCAGTGCCCGCACCATCGAAGTCATTACGTTCTATATTTAGTATCAGCTGCTACGGATATAAGAATTAAACAGATATTGCAAAAATGATGATATAGGCACTTCGAACCATTATTTGATTTTTTTTAAATTTTTTGTTATAATATTTACAGAAGATAAGAAAAGGGGGAAAAATCAGATGTTGGATGATTTCTTGACACAGCAGCAAGCTGACGAACTGACGTATCATGGTTACTTTGAGCTTTATGAAGTAGACTGTGATGATGGAACCAAGGGTGATATTATATATGCCATTCGGCAGGAGGTCAAATAGTCATGTTCGGTTATCACGATTCCAACCGTTGCGCCTTCGACCTGTGGAGCCCCGTGAATGGCGCCAATGCGATTGAAAATCGCGCATTTTCTGCTTATGCATATCATACTCAATGGTTAGAAGATATCGCCGCTGAGATTGCTAATGGTAGAACTGCTAATATTCCTGTGTCTGATGATTTTACTTCTGATGACCTCAGATATATTGAGCAAATTCTTCTGGATAAATATGGCCTTGTGGCCAATCTTACCTTGGAAAGTTAATATAGCAAAAGTTGTTATTGGTCATTCTAATGACTAATATTTTGGGCTCGTAGCTCAACTGGTAGAGCGCCTGCTTTGCACGCAGGGGGTAGCAGGTTCGACACCTGTCGGGTCCACCATATAGACGCACACAGCAATTACGATGCTATCGTAAACTTAGCTCATTTGGTAGAGCGTTTGACTTTTTAATCAAAATGTAGTCGGTTCGAATCCGGCATTTTACTTAGCTTATGCGTCTAGTATTTCGCAGAGTAGAGCAACGGTTTGTTCGCTTGGCTCATAACCAAGAAGTTGTGGGTTCGAATCCCACCTCTGCGCCCAGGAGGTAACAAAGTTGATTAATAACCAACGCGCCCTTTCACATATAATTGGAACCTATGGAGCATGGGGTTGTTTAGCTGAAAATGCGGATGACGCCATTGCTGTCTATAATATCTGTCAATTAGACCGGTTTGAAATCTCTTTTGACGAAATTGTAGATATGATAAGAAAGGTCCATGGTTTCCGATTAAAAGGGTGGTTAGGTACAAAATTTTTTGCGGCACAGAAAGTTTTGTATAAATTGGATTTTGATGTACATTTCCAAGGCCGTTGGGAAAGTATAGGTCAGGTTATTCAACATCGTTACTTCTATATTTTTTATAAAAATGATGACTGGGGAAGGCACTGTCAGGCTGGCTGGTTATTAAACTCTAATCACTTTGAATTATTCAATACAAACCATATATATGATAGTATTGAACAGTTTAGAGAGTTTGAAAAAGTTACTGGACCAATATGGCTTTTCACAGTTGATTAATGGCAGCGTGCCAGAGTCCGGCTTATTGGAGCAGTCTTGAAAACTGTCGAGGGTAAAACCTCCGAAGGTTCAAATCCTTCCGCTGTCGCCATCATAAGTTTAGAAGAATCAAGGATAGAAATGGTGTCTATTGACTATATGTGCGATGTGGGGGTGCCGACCTGCTGATTCTTCTAATTCATGGAGAGGTCGCATAGTTGGCTTAGTGCAGCGGTTTGCTAAACCGCCGACCCCGCAAGGGGTCCGAGGGTTCAAATCCCTCCCTCTCCGCCATGAGGCGTAACGCAACGGTGAGAGTACCTGTCTTATACACAGTTAGCTGTGGGTTCGAATCCCACCGCCTCTACCAATTCCTGCGGCCGTAGCTCAGCCGGATAGAGCAGCAGCCTTCTAAGCTGCGTGTCGTGCGTTCAAGTCGCACCGGCTGCGCCATACCTAATAAGGATATATATAGAGTAAAAGGAGAAAAAATATGTCTGATGTTCGTTTAAAGCTGTCGCCTCCTTGGATTACTTATATTAATAAGCTTTAGGCCCTTTTTGATGGAGACCCTCAAATTGCTTTTAATGTAGGCCAAGATGAAAATGGTCCTTTTGTGACCCTTGCAACAAATAATCCTGATAAAGCTGCGGCTCTAATTAAGTTATTGCCAGAAGAAAAGGCGTTTGGTAATATTATTCTCACTATTGGAATTGATTGTCCAAAAGTTAGCAATCTTGCATTTCCAACACCAAAGAGTCTATTTGATACTGCTTTTAATGGCAATCCTGCCTATGCTTATTCAGTAGCTCCTGCCGAAGAAGGATATTGGTATTTTGGTATCACTTATGTAGTATTTAAGAATTGTGTAGTACAGTTCTTTAATGATAATCTGAATGATTGTCATGGTTTAGTTAGCACTCTATATCAAGAAATTGCCGATGAAATTTTTGCTGATGCTGACTTGCATGGGGTATATTACAATACCGATGTAGAAGTTGGTAAGCTTGGTAAGCCTCTTGGCGAATGGCCATAATAATTTTGCCGGTTAATCCGGCTTATGGGGATGTAGCTCAGCTGGTAAGAGCGCACGCCTGATTTGAAGAATTATTCATTGACTGTTACTTATGTTAAACACAAAACAACGTGGTAATATAACAGAAGTAGAATGCATGTTAGCATTTTTAAAACTAGGATATAATGTTCTAACTCCATATGGAGATTGTGAACGATATGATTTTGTTGTTGATATAAATAATCATTTGTATAAAATACAAGTAAAAAGTGCAAATGAAAATCATATTAATGACGGTTATATTGAATTTAAAACAGCTAATAAAACCACAAGAGAAGGAACATTTGTACGACATGCTTATACAAAAGATGAAATTGATTATTTTATGACTGCCTATAATGGGCAATGTTATCTAGTTCCTATTGAAGAATGTAGTACCTGCGAAAAACGATTACGTTTTACTCCTCCTAAAAATGGTCAAATAAGAGGTATTACATTTGCAACAGAATATGAATTAGAAAGGATGGTGACTAAAATAGTCAATGAATAACATTTTTGAATCAAGCGTGAGGTCGATGGTTCGAGTCCATCCATCCCCACCATGAGGACTTGGTGTAATTGGCAGCATATCGGTCTCCAAAACCGCTGGTCTTGGTTCAAATCCAAGAGTTCTTGCCATTGACAATTTAAAAATTATTTGTTATAATTATATTATAAGAAATAAGATTTAGGGAGTAGAGTAACGGCACCCCTAATTAATAGACTTATCACCTATTTAATTAAAGGCTCTAATATTATAGATAATATGAAGTGATAATCAGAAAACTATAATATTATCCATACCGCGAAACCTCGGGGAGTGGCTCAGTTTGGTAGAGCGGGTGGTTTGGGACCATCAGGTCGCAGGTTCAAATCCTGTCTCCCCGACCAAGAGGCTCATACAGCAAACTTCAGATGAACAATCTGTCGTAGGTTCAAATCCTATCATGCCAGCCATTTTTGGCACGTAGCTCAATGGGTAGAGCAATTGTAATTCAAGAGCCTCGTTTTTTTATTGGGGTGTCGCCAAGTTGGTCAAGGCACAGGACTTTGACTCCTGTATCGCTGGTTCAAGTCCAGCCACCCCAGCCAGTGCCAAAAGCACATTACAGCTGTAAGTCTTGAAGCACAAAATACTTTAACAAAGAGAGGAATTTGTTATGAAGATTTTGAGTGAAAAGACTGGCAAGGAGTATGCCAGCGTAGATGAATGCATCGCCGCAGAGAAGGAATACGACGAGGCTGTAGCTGCTAAAAAGGCAACAGAAGAAAAGGCTCTTGCCGAGCGGAAAGCTGCGCAAGAAAAGCAAATAGCTGAACGTAAAGAAGCAGCAAAAGTTGTTGAGGAAAAACGTCAGGCCCTCTTGGCTGCCCATAAGGATTACCTAGAGGAACTTCAAAAGTTCTGTGATAAGTATGGTGCTTATCATATAACTCTCAAGAATGGAGATAAATCTCTATTTGAGCTATTTGACGATTTCTTCAATTTCAATCATTTCTGGATTTAATCTTGCCAATGGTGCTTCTGGATTCGACCATAACTCGAATCTTTTATTTGGGTCGGTATACCGTATTGGGAAGCGGCGCTGACTG
>Ga0247611_10003182_pt1 | contig 24832 bp, 21 predicted proteins | sample 177DNAGHGhighgp2_FD_192422 | JGI IMG/M metagenome (GOLD analysis project Ga0247611, IMG submission 192422) | Sheep rumen microbial communities from Palmerston North, Manawatu-Wanganui, New Zealand - 1770 DNA GHGhigh gp2 | ecosystem: Host-associated > Mammals > Digestive system > Stomach > Rumen... | reverse complement strand
AGAAATTCCTAACTTAACAACAGTACAGGCAATAGTTAATTACATCGATTCAGTTAAGGCTGCCTAAGTGTTAATGGGGCTTGGTAACAAGCCCCGTTTATTTTGCAAGAAAGGAAACGTAGTGAAAGTAATGAAGTTGGAATTAAAGGATTTAGAAATGCTTATGGAAAAGTTTGAATCTAGCAGTCTTTCAGAGATGTCAGTTTCAGACGGAGATTTTAAATTCGCATTTAAGAAGAACACACAAAGTGATTGTATAAAAAAGACAAATATAGAATCAGCTACTAGTGTTTTAAACACAGAGCCTGAGGCTTTAGAAGTTAAAGAAAAAACAAGCGTTTCAAGCAATACAGAAAGTGAAGGAAGTTATGTTACAGCACCTGTATCTGGAATTTTTTATGCTTCAAGTAAGCCAGGCGCACCTGAATTTGTTAAAACTGGGGACAAGGTAAAGAAGGGTGATGTACTTGGTTTAATCGAAGCAATGAAAGTTATGAATGAGCTTTTAGCTCCTAAGGACGGTATTGTAACTAAGATAAATGTAACTGATGAGACATTTGTTGAATATGGACAGGAGATTATATGTTTAAAAGATTGTTAATAGCCAATCGTGGCGAAATAGGAATGAGAATACTTCGCTGCTGCCAGGAAATGGGAATTGAAACAGTTGTGGCATATTCAAGTGAAGATGCTAATACACTACCTGTTACATTTTCACCAGTTAGCGTCTGTATTGGACCTGCATCTCCAAGTAAGTCATATCTTAACCAGGATGCCTTAATTCAGGCAGCTATTAGTTATAAGTGTGATGCTATTCATCCAGGATATGGTTTTTTATCAGAGAATGCAGAATTTGCCAAAAAGTGCGAGGACGCTGGTATTAAATTTATTGGTCCAAGCAGTGAAATGATAAAAAATATGGGCGAAAAGTCAGCTGCTAGAAGCCTTATGAAGAAAAAGGGAGTACCAGTTGTTCCAGGTTCTGATGGACTTGTTAGTTCTGTAGAAGAAGCTAAGCAAATAGCTAAAAAAATCGGCTTCCCTGTATTAATTAAAGCTTCAGCCGGCGGCGGTGGTAGAGGCATGAGAAAGGCATTTGATATCTATGAATTAGAAGATGCTTTTGAAAGCGCTAAAGCAGAGGCTCTATCAGCATTTGGCGATGACTCAATGTATATTGAAAAATTGATCTTAAATCCTCACCATGTGGAATTCCAGATTATTGGTGATGACTTTGGACATATCGTAGCCCTAGGTGAGCGAGATTGTTCAATGCAAAGAAGAAATCAAAAACTAATTGAAGAGGCACCAGCATCAATCCTTAATGATAAACAAAGACAGGCAATGCAAAAGGCAGCAATTAGAGCTGCAGAGGCAGTAAATTATTCATCTGTTGGTACTATTGAATTTGTTGTTGATGAGGATAAAAATTTTTATTTCATTGAGATGAACACAAGAATTCAGGTAGAACATCCAGTAACAGAAATGGTTACAGGAGTTGATTTGGTTAAGGAACAAATAAGAGTTGCCGCAGGATTACCACTTTCATTTAAGCAAAATGATATTAAGACTAATGGCTATGCGATAGAATGTCGAATTAATGCAGAAAATCCTGAAAGAGATTTTGCTCCAAGTCCAGGAACAATTAAGTTCTTGCACTTACCTGGTGGTAACGGCGTAAGAGTTGAAAGCGCAATGTATTCAGGAGCTAACATTAGTCCTTGGTATGATTCAATGATAGCTAAGATAATTGTTAATGCACCAACAAGACTTGAAGCAATTAGAAAAATGCGTGTGGCATTAGAGGAATTAACATGTGAAGGTATTGATACTAATATCGATTTCCTTTATTTGCTTATGTATAATCCTGAATTTATTATGGGACGAATTGATACCTCATTCCTTGAAAAAAATAGTGATTCAATAATCAAATGGGGTAAGGAAAGTAGAAAGGAAGCTTAAAGAATGAATGTTTTTAGCAATAAAAGAAAAGTTTTATTAGCTTATAGAAAACAAAGAACTAAAAATAAAATGCTTTCTATGACAGGCAGAAGATTAAAGTTTGTTTCTGATGCCGGAACATTTAAAGAAATTCTTGGTAATTTCAAGTTTAATAATCCACTAGATTTTCCTGAATATGATGAGAAATTAAATGAGAACTATGACAGCACAGGGGTTAATGATGCAGCATTAGTTGGTATTGGAAAGATTAAAGGGATAGATTTTGTTGGAGTAGAATTAAACAAAAGATTCTTAATGGGAAGCATGGGAACAGTAGTTGGTGAAAAGGTTACAAGAGCTTGTGAATTAGCTAAGGAAAAAAAGTTGCCATTAATTATTTTTTGCGCAAGTGGCGGAGCTAGAATGCAGGAAGGTATGTTTTCTTTAATGCAGATGGCAAAGACAAGTGCTGCAATTGAAAGGTTTAAGAATAGTGGTGGTTTATATATTTCTATTTTGACACATCCTACAACAGGTGGTGTAAGTGCAAGTTTTGCTACTTTAGGAGATATTATCCTTGCAGAACCTAATGCATTAATTGGTTTTGCGGGACCTAGAGTTATAGAGCAGACAATAAAGCAGAAATTACCAGAAGGTTTTCAAAGATCTGAATTTCAGTTAGAGCATGGAATGGTAGATAAAATAGTGCCTTTAGATGAAATGAAAGAGCAGTTATATAAGTTACTAAAATTACATGGCTATAAGGAAATATAAGAGGAGTAAGTATGGCAAAAAAAGAAGAAATAAGTGCTTATAAAAGAGTTCAAATTGCCAGACATAAGGATAGACCAAAGGTAAATGATTATGTTGAGGCTTTATTTGACGATTTTGTAGAACTTTGCGGAGACAGATTAGCTAGGGATGATAAGTCTATTTTAGGCGGAATAGCTAGTTTTCATGGTATTCCAGTAACAGTTATTGGACATAGAAAGGGAAAGAACCTAGAGGAGAATGTAAAATACAATTTTGGTATGGCAAGTCCTGAAGGTTATAGAAAAGCCCTAAGACTTATGGAACAGGCTGAAAAATTTAATAGACCTATTATCACTTTTATAGATACACCGGGAGCATATCCTGGAATGGAAGCTGAAGAAAATGGACAATCCGTTGCCATTGCAACAAATATTGCAAAGATGAGTGGATTAAAGACACCAATTATTAGTGTTGTAACTGGTGAGGGAAGCAGTGGTGGAGCCCTAGCAATAGGTATTTCAGATAAGATTATTATGCTTGAGAACGCTATATATGCAGTTTTATCACCAGAAGGTTTTGCTTCAATTCTTTGGAAAGATAGCAAAAGAGTTAAGGAAGCTTGTGAGGTTATGAATATAACAGCAGATAGTTTGTACAAGTTTGGGATAATTGATGGAGTTGTAAGAGAAGAAGAATCCATTACAACAAAGGATGGATTTGAGAAGATGATAAGAGAGCTTGATAGCCTTCTTATCAAGGAAATTACAAGTCTTAATCAGAAAGATAAAGAAAGTTTAGTAAATTCTAGATATGAAAAATATCGACATATTGAAGGTGAAAGGGCACCAGTTTTAAATATTGGTGAAGCAAGTAAATGGACGGATTAAATATTATAGGTTTAGGTAAGGCCGTACCACAAAAAGCTTTTACAAATGATGATTTTAGTGAATTTTTAGAGACTTCAGATGAATGGATTAGCACAAGAACAGGAATAAAGACAAGAAGACTTTGTAATATAAATGCCTATAAAAGCAATGAGAATCAGTTAGAGTTAGCAATTAAAGCAGCAAAAGAAGCTCTTAAGGATTCAGAGATTGAAGCAAAAAAAATAGGAATTTGTATTGTTGCAACAGCAACTCCAACCTATGCTTTTCCATCAACAGCTTGTCTAGTTGCAAGAGAGCTTGGGCTTAATGAAGATTGTATGGCATTTGATTTAAGTGCAGCTTGTTCAGGATTTATTTATGGACTTAGCGTTTGCAAGGATATGTTAAGTCAGAGAAGTCGTGACACTTATGCTTTAGTAGTAGGCGCTGAGGAATTTAGTAAGATTCTTGATTTTACAGATCGTTCAAGTTGCGTATTATTTGGCGATGGCGCTGGAGCAGCAGTGGTTAAGTTAAAAGAGGATGATGTATATGCTTCTGTAGCTCACACAAGAGGTGATGATAAATGCCTTATATGTGGTGGCATAGCTAATGACAAGAAGCTTTATATGGATGGTAGCGCAGTTTATAGATTTGCAATTGGAGCAATTGAGGAAGTATTAAAGGAATTAGTAGAAAAGTCTAAGTATTCCCTAGAGAAAATTGATCATATAGTTTGTCATCAGGCTAATAAAAGAATTATTAATCATGTAATAAGATCAACTAAGCAGCCAGAAGATAAGTTTTTTATGAATCTTGACCACTATGGTAATACATCAGCAGCTAGTGTACCCCTTGCTTTAAAGGAAATGCAGGAAAAAGGAGAACTAGTAGCTGGTGATAAGGCTTATCTTGTAGGATTTGGAGCAGGTCTTACATGGGGCGGAATACTAGTTAGTTACAAGTAATAGGGAGGCAAATATGAAATTATTAAACGAAATTTTAAATATAAAGTATCCAATTATTCAGGGTGCAATGGCTAATATTGCAACAGGTGAGTTTGCAGCAGCTTGTTCTAATGCAGGTGCCCTTGGAATAATCGCAGCAGGTGGCTGGGACGCAGCTAAGTTAGAAGAAGAAATTCATAAGGCTAAGAAACTAACAGATAAGCCTTTTGGTGTAAATCTTATGCTTATGAATCCTCACTGTGATGAAATGGCAGATTTACTTGTAAGAGAAAAGGTTGATTTAGTTACAACAGGTGCAGGTAATCCAGGAAAGTATATGGATGCATTTAAGGGCGCTGGAATTAAGGTATTCCCTGTTGTGGCATCAGTTATGCTTGCTAAGAGAATGATTGATTGTGGAGCAGATGCGATTATTGCTGAGGGTACAGAAAGTGGTGGACATGTAGGCGAAATGACAACAATGACACTTGTACCACAGATGGTTGACGCAGTTAATGTCCCTGTAATTGCAGCAGGTGGTATTGCAGATGGAAGACAGTTTGCAGCTGCACTTAGCCTTGGAGCTTGTGGCGTTCAGATTGGTACATCACTTCTTGTAAGTAATGAATGCCCAATTCATGAAAATTACAAAAAGGCTATTCTTGCAGCTAAAGATAATGGAACAGTTGTTACAGGTAGATCTGTAAATGCTCCTGTAAGAATCCTTAAAAATAAAATGGCTAGAGAATACACAAAGGCTGAAAAAAGTGGTGCTACAAGAGATGAGCTTGAAAAGTATACTCTTGGTTCATTAAGAAAAGCTGTATTTGATGGCAATGTGGATGAGGGTTCTTTAATGTCAGGTCAGGTTTGTGGTCAGTTAAATGAGATCAGACCTCTTGAAGTAATTCTTGATGAACTTATGGAGAATACAAGAAAACGTTTAGTAGAATTACCAAATATTGCAGTATAGGAGGATAAGAAAAATATGTTAGCTTTTCTTTATGCAGGTCAGGGAAGTCAGAAAGTAGGAATGGGTAAAGACTTTTATGACAATGATAAAGATTTTAAGGAATTTTTAGATGATATTAAGGACGAGGCAGGTTTTGACTTAGAAGAAATTTGCTTTGAAGATAAAGAAGGACGTATTAATAACACAAGATATACTCAGGCTTGTCTTGCAGGATTTGCCGCAGGTGTAACTAAGCTTTTATATAAAAATGGTATTAAGCCAGATTTTTTAGCCGGTTTATCCCTTGGCGAATATAGTGCTCTTTATGGAGCTGGTGTGCTTACTAGTAAGGAGTTAATTAAACTAGTTAGCTTTAGAGGAGCTGCTATGCAGGATGCTGCTAATGGACTTGATACTAAGATGAGTGCAGTTCTTGGTTTATCTGGTGAGCAGATTTTACCTGTTCTTGAAGAAATAAATAAAAAATATGATGGTGAGAATAAAGAAAGAAAAGAGAAGGGTGAGATGCTTTTAAGCGTTGACATTTCTAATTACAACTGTAAGGGACAGGTAGTAATTTCAGGTGCTAGTAAGTTGGTTACAGAGGCAGAAGAAATGTTAAAGGCCACAGGAGCAAAAAGATGCGTAGCATTAAAGGTTAGTTCAGCATTCCATACAAGATATATGGAAGCAGCAAGTAAGGCATTAGCTAACTATTTTAGCGATGACACTAATGGTTTATTAGTAGATGAGAGGGAACTTAATAAGCCGGTTATTTTTAATGCTATTGCAGATGAAAAAAATGATAATAAGATATCTGATTTATTAATTGCTCAGGTAAAGAGTCCAGTTAAGATGGAACAGACAATTGTAAAATTAAAGGAAATGGGCGTGGATACAATTGTTGAAATCGGACCTGGAAAGACATTGGCTGCTTTTGTTAAAAAGACAGTTGATGGTATTAAAGTATATTCAATTGATTCATATGCAGATTATGAAACAGTAGTAAAGGAGATGGCAAGCTAATGAAGGGACAGACATGTATTGTAACAGGTGGTGCTAAGGGCATTGGTAAGGCGATTGCCCTAGAACTTGCAAAAAGAGGTTGCAACGTTGTAATTAACTATAACTCAAGTATTGATGCTGCTAAGGAAACAGCCAAAGAAATCGAGGAATTTGGTGTTACTTGCCTTTTAGTTCAGGCTGATGTTTCATCTTCTATAGATTGTAAGAGATTATTTGAGGAAGCAGTTAAAATAACTGGAAAGGTTGATATTCTTGTAAATAACGCAGGTATTACAAGAGATGGCCTTGCACTTCGTATGAGCGATGAGGATTTTGATGCAGTAATAAAGACTAATCTTTATGGAACATTTTATTGTATGAGAGAAGCTTATAAATTAATGATGAGAGCTAAATATGGCAGAATTATTTCATTAACAAGTGTTGTTGGTGTTCATGGTAATGCAGGTCAGACAAATTATTCAGCTTCTAAGGCAGGAATTATTGGTTTAACAAAATCTATGGCTAAAGAGTTAGCATCTAGAAATGTTACTGTTAATGCAGTTGCTCCAGGATTTATTGAGACAGATATGACTGCAGCAATGACAGATGCAGCAAAAACTGCAACAATTAATTCAATCCCATCTAAGAAAATGGGTCAGGTTAGTGATATAGCTAACACAGTAGCATTCCTTGCATCTAAAGAATCAGGCTATATAACAGGACAAGTTATTGGTGTTGATGGCGGTATGGGGATGTAATGTCGCAATCGCTTTAGCGATTACGATGTAGCGTCAGCCCGATTTTGCTCAAGCAAAATTCTAATGGCTGATGTTCTTAATGTCGCAATCGCTTTAGCGGTTGCGATGTAGCCCCGAGCAGATTTGCCAAAGGCAAATTCTAATGCGAGAGGGTTCTAGAAATGTATAGAGTTAATAAGACAAGTGGAAAGGATAAATAATGGGTAAGAGAGTAGTAATTACAGGTATGGGAATTGTAAGTCCTATTGGTAATAATCTTGATGATGTTTTAGAAGGTGTAACACATGGTAAGTGTGGTATTGATAAGATAACAAAATATGATACAACAGATAGAAAGGTTACACTTGCAGCTGAAGTTAAGAATTTTGATATCAGTAAATACGTAGAGAAAAAGGATTCTAGAAAACTAGATCTTTTTGTACAGTATGCAATAGCTGCTGCCACAGATGCTTGTCATCAGGCTGGTATTTTTGAAGAGCATGATGAAGAAGAAGATAATAGAGAAAGATACGGCTGTATTATGTCAAGTGGTATCGGTGGTATTGCAACTACTGAAAGAGAATATGAAAGAGGAATGAAGAGAGGTTTTGATATGGTAAGTCCTCATTATATTCCTATGACAATTTCTAATATGGCAGCAGGTCATATTGCTATTAGATTTGGCCTTCATGGTATGGCTAGCTGTGCAGTTACAGCTTGTGCAAGTAGTGGTAATGCTATTGGTGATGGTTTCCACTATATTAGAGATGGTTATGCTGATGTTATGCTTGTAGGTGGTTCTGAAAGTGCTATTACAACTCTTTCAATTGGTGGCTTTACAAGTTTAACAGCTCTTAGTACAGCAACAGATAAAAATAGAGCATCAATTCCATTTGATAAGGATAGAAATGGTTTTGTAATGGGTGAAGGTGCTGCTTGTCTTTGTCTTGAAGAATACGAGCATGCTAAGAAAAGAGGAGCTAAGATCTTAGGTGAAATTGTAGGCTATGGTGCTAATTGCGATGCTAATCATGTAACGGCTCCACATCCTGAAGGAAAGTATGCTGCTAAGTGTATGGAACTAGCAATTGCTGATGCAGCTATTGATACTAATGACATTGATTATATTAATGCACATGGTACATCAACACACCTTAATGATTTAGGTGAAACAAGAGCTGTAAAGACTGTATTTAAGGATCATGCTAAGGAATTAGTTATGAGTTCAACAAAGTCTATGACAGGACATTTACTTGGTGCATCAGCAGCAGTAGAAGCTGTTATTACAGTTTTAAGTATGGAAAATAATATTATTCCACCAACAATTAATACTAAGGAATTAGAGGAAGAATTAGATCTTGATTACTGTCTTGGAGATAAGGCAAGAAAAGGACAGATTAATTATGCAATGTCAAATTCATTTGGCTTTGGCGGACATAATGTTTCATTAGTATTTAAGTCAGTAAATGAATAATTGGAGGAAATTATGGAATTAAACTCAAATCAGATAGAAAAAATATTACCACATAGATATCCATTTCTTTTAGTTGATAGAGTATTGGATTATAAGCCGGGAGAATATGCTAAGGGAGTAAAGTGTGTTAGTGCTAATGAAATGCACTTTCTTGGACATTTCCCAGGACAGCATGTAATGCCAGGAGTTCTTATTATAGAAGCTCTTGCTCAAACAGGTGCCATTGCACTTTTATCTGAAGAAGAAAACAAAGGTAAGGTTGTATTCTTTGGTGGAATTAAAAATGCAAGATTTAAGCGCCAGGTAGTTCCAGGTGATAAGCTTGAATTAGAATGTGAAATTATTAATAGAAAAGCTAATGTAGGCATTGGTAAGGCTACAGCTAAGGTAGAAGGTCAAGTGGCAGCAGTTGCAGAGCTTACTTTTGCTATTGGTGATAGAACAGAATAAATCATAAGAAACAAAAATAAACTGAAAATTTCAAAAAAATTGTAAAAATATATAAACCTAGAAACCGCATGAATACTGGCTTTTTAAATGTTAAAAAAATGCAACACTTAAAAAATGCTGTGTTTATGCGGTTTTGGTAAATCAATTTACATATTAGATTTTTTTAAAAAAGTATGCTATAATACATTCAAGCGAAGTTTCGACACATTGGTTAGGTCAATATCTTTTAAGAGTGCACTTATGTTATGAAAAATTTTACATATTATTTTAAATAAAAATATTGATTTTAGAAAGATTTCATGTTAAGCTATGAGACGTTGTGCATGTTTTGTCTTAAAAGATAAAAATACTCATGATTGGAGGATTTAAACAATGACAATTGATGAACTTTTTTTCGACGTCTACAACAAGTTCAAGTTGCACTTCTATAAGGATGTTTTCGTTAATTTTGGAAATCGTGAAGCAACTCTAACAACAGTGGAAACATTTTGTATGGAAGTTATCTATGCAATGAATAAGCCTACAATTAGTGAATTTGCCAAGTTTGTTGGTATTTCACCTCCAAATGCAGCTTATAAGGTAAATTGCCTTGTTAAGAAGGGTTATTTAAACAGAATTCCTTCAAGCGCAGATAGAAGAGAGGCTTATCTTGAAGTAACAGATAAGTATCTTGACTACTTCAATTTTAGCGTTAACTACGCTAATACAGTAATTCAGAGAATGAAAGATAATCTTACTAAGGAAGAGTTAGAGTCACTTTCTCATATCTTAGAGCTTATGACAAACGAAATGATGCCAGAGGTTCCAGATTTCAAGAATCGTGTAATTCCTCAGTAATGCTTTTATATTGATTATTGGTAGACTTTTTTTAGCCACCACTTCAGGCTTGAAGTGGTGGCTTATTTATTATAGAATATAAAGTATTATATTTGTGGTTATCCATAAATACATATATTTAGTAGTAGATGTGAATTGCAAGAATATTTTTAAAGTGAGGTACATAAATGGGAATTTTGACAGGATTACAGCCAGAGAAGGTCTTTTATTATTTCGAAGAAATTACAAAGATTCCTCATGGCTCAACAGATACTAAGAGGATTAGTGATTATTTAGTTTCTTTTGCTAAGGAGCATAATTTAAAGTATATTCAGGATGAATTAAATAATGTAATTATTTTTAAGGATGCATCAGCAGGTTATGAGAACAGCGATTCTGTAATTATTCAGGGTCATATGGATATGGTTTGCGAAAAAGAAGATGATTGCGATATCGATTTTAAGAAGGATGCCCTTAGATTAGAACTTAATGATGGTATTATTAGCGCAAAAGGAACAACTCTTGGTGGCGATGATGGTATTGCTGTAGCTTATGCTCTTGCTGTATTAGATGATGATACTCTTAAGCATCCAGCACTTGAAGTTGTAATTACAGTAGATGAAGAAATTGGTATGCTTGGTGCTGCTGATCTTGATACAACTCCACTTAAGTCAAAGCTTATGATTAACATTGATTCAGAAGAAGAAGGTATTTTACTTGCTAGTTGTGCAGGTGGTATGACAGCTACTCTTCACCTTCCAACTAAGAAGAATCTTGTAAGTGGAACTAAGTCTTTTATTACAGTTGATGGCTTAGTAGGTGGTCACTCAGGTACAGAAATCAATAAGGGTAGAGCTAATGCTAACAAGTTAGTAGGTAGAGTTTTATATGCTCTTTCTAAGAAATTTAGCTTTAATTTAGTATCAGTAAATGGTGGTCTTAAGGATAATGCCATTCCTAGAGCTTCTAAGGCAGAACTTGTATTTGCTGCTGCTGTTGATATGAATGAAGTTAAGGAAGTTATTAGTAAATGTGAAGCTGATTTTAAGCATGAATATAAGACAACAGATGCTAATGTAGCAGTTACTTTAGTAGTTGATGCTAATACTGAAATTGAAAGCTTAGACACAGATTCAACTAAGAAAGTTATTACAGCTTTAATGAACTTACCATTAGGTATTCAGAGTATGAGCTTTGATATTGAAGGTTTAGTACAGACATCACTTAACCTTGGTATCTTAGAAACTAAGGATGATGAAGTTGCATTCTCTTATTCAGTAAGAAGTTCAGTAGAATCAGAAAAACAGGATTTATACTTACAGCTTGAAAGTTTAGCAACTATTCTTGGTGGTAATGTTACAACAATGGGTGAATATCCAGCTTGGGAATATAATGCAGATTCTAAGTTACGTAGAGTAATGGTGGATTCATTTAAGAGACAGTATGGTAGAGAACCAGAAATTCAGGCAATTCATGCTGGTCTTGAATGTGGTTTATTTGCTGGTAAGATTAAGGGATTAGATGCAGTATCATTTGGTCCTGATATGAAGGATGTTCATACACCAAAGGAATCTATGGATGTAGCAAGTGTAGCTAGATCATGGAATTACTTAGTTGATGTATTAGCAAGTTTAAAGTAATAACAAATATTAATATATAGATTTTTATATCCCTCCTTTTAGGTTAAAAATGGCGTTTTTAGTCTAATTGGAGGGCTTTTTTGATTATATATTCATATTGAAATTAAAAACTTTTTATGATAATATTAAAAAAGATTATATAAATAAAAGACGTTAAATAACAATAATTTAAGAGGGGACTAATGGATAATAAGAATAATATTGTTTATTTAGAGGAGTTAGTAGAGCTTTTTAGCGATAAGATAGGGAAAGTATATCCTTTTTTTGTTGACTATAAACAACAGCAGGTGCATTGGTCAGAAGAATTAAAGGATTTAATAGGCTTACCATCTTGTGACATGAACGTGGTTGATTCAGAGGCATATTATAACTCATGTATTCATCCAGTGGATAGGGTTAGATATATAGAGTTTGCAGATAGCTTATTTAGTGGTGAGATAGACGTTTTTAATATTTCATATCACATTAAGACTGTATCTGGCAAATATATTTATTGTACAACTAGAGCTAGATTAATTAAAAATAGCAATAGAGAGCCAAAGTTTTTCTTTGGAGTTGTAGAAAATGTTGATTTTACTTTTGGATTAGATGCTATTGCCGGAATTAATAATAAGACTGCACTAAATAATGAGCTTAGATTAGTTCAGATAGAAGACGTGCCATGTAAGGTTTTATTTATTGGTCTTAGAAATTTTAGTAAGGTTAATTCTATATATGGATATGAGAATGGTAATGAGGTTATAAGTAATATAGCTAAGTACATTAGTGACAAGGTGGATCAAAAAAATTGTTACAAGTGTGATGGCCTTCGATTTGCTATTGTTTCTAAAAATGAAGAATATTGTAATGATGACTTAATTAAAATCTATGAGGATGTAAGAGATTATATTAAAAACGGAATTATTGTTAATGATGTTCATATTAGTGTTGAATGTTATGGCGGATTAATTGATTCTAATGATTATGAAGATATGGAAAGTACATTTGATAGGGTATTTTACTATGTTGTTGGATATGCTAAGAAAAATAGTGAGAAATCATTTGATATTTATGACAACGAATATATGAATCTAAGTAGAAGTAAGCAAAAAATTCAGGATGAGGTTACAAGGGCTTTGCATGAAAACTTTAGGGGCTTTTATTTAGTATATCAGCCAATTGTTGATGCTAATACAGAATCAATAATAGGTATGGAAGCATTGCTTAGGTGGAATAGTGAAACGGGAAGCTCCTTATTTCCAGCTTCTTTTATGGAATATGTTGAAGAAGATCCTTTATTCTATGAATTAGGTAATTGGATTATTAAAAAAGCTGTAAGTGAAGGCAAGGAACTTATAAAGAATAATAAGAAATTCTATATAAGTTTAAATATATCTGAAAATCAAATTCAAGATGATAGATTTATACATGATTTAGAGAAGATTTTAGAGGAAGAAAAAATCCCCTATGAAAATATTCATTTAGAGTTAACAACTAAATATAGAACATTGCAACAATCAGATATTAAAAATAAGGTTATATATTTAAAAACCAAGGGAGTTAATATTGTAATTGATAATTATGGTAGAGGAAATGCCTCCGTAGAACTTTTTTATAAGTATCCAATAAATAAAATTAAGATTGAAAAAGATTTCATCGATGATATTAGAAATAATATAAATAAGTCAATTATACTTAAATCATTAACTAATTGCATGAGAAATCTAAATATAAAAGTGTGCGTAGTTGGCATTGAAACTGAGGAATTAATGGAATATATAAGGGCTAATTATTATATTACATCCTTTCAAGGTTATTACTATGGCAAGCCGATGGTAATTGATAAGTTTAAACTGTATTATGATGAAAGGCTTATTAAATATAAGTAAAATTAGTTTATAGTGTGGATTTAGAGTATTGAGTTTTGGCTTTGGGTTAATTTATAATGGTTTTGTAGTTCATGTGTTAGTTAGGAGGAAGTGACATGTCAGTAAGAGAAGATGTTATAAAAATGAGAGAAGTGTCTATGGATTTAGCTGCTTCTTCTATAGAATTGCGAAATAAAGCCCTAGAAGCAATAGCTAAGAGTCTAGAACTTAGAAAAGAAGAGGTTTTTAAAGCTAATAGTATAGACTTAATTAATGCCGATTCTTTAGATGTATCAGAATCTGTTAAAAAGCGACTTAAATTTGATGAACACAAATTAAGTGATGTATTAGCAGGAATTAGACAGCTTGAAACGCTAGATGATCCAGTTGGAAAAATCACTTTAAATAGGGAACTAGATGAGGGACTTATATTAAAGAGAGTAACTGTGCCAATTGGTGTAATTGGAGTTATTTTTGAGGCAAGACCTGATGCCTTAGTTCAGATTGCCACACTTTGTATTAAGAGTGGTAATTGCGCTATTTTAAAGGGTGGCAAGGAAACAAAGGAAAGTAATAAATGCCTTTTTGAAATTATTAGAGATGCAGTTATAAGTGTTGGACTTCCTAAGATGTGTCTTATGCAGGCAGAGGCCCATTCTGAAATTGATGAATTATTAAAGTGTGATGGCCTTGTGGATTTACTTATTCCAAGGGGTTCTAATAAGTTTGTGCAATATATTATGAATAATACTAAGATACCGGTTATGGGACATGCAGATGGTATTTGTCATATTTATATTGATAAGGATGCCAATAAAGATATTGCAATTCCTGTGGTTGTAGATGCTAAGACACAGTATAGTGCAGCATGTAATGCGGTGGAAACAATTCTTGTTCATAAGGATGTTGCAAAGACAATACTTATAGATTTAATTAAGACATTACAAGCTAAAGATGTAGTGGTTAATGGAGATTCTAGAGTAGTTAATATTGTTAAAAACGAAATGGATGAAATTAATGTTAATGAAATAGCTGATGATGGATTTAACGTGGAATATTCAAGATTTGAGCTTGGTATTAAGATTGTAGATTCCCTAGAGGATGCAATAAAACATATTAATAAATTCGGTTCACATCATACAGATAGTATAATTACTGATAATAAAGAGGCAGCAGATAAATTCCAGAATATGGTTGATTCTGCTGGGGTTTACGTAAATGTATCTACAAGATTTGCAGACGGATTTAGATATGGCTTTGGTGCTGAGGTAGGAATTAGTACAAGTAAGATACATGCAAGAGGTCCTGTAGGACTTGAAGGTCTTGTAACTTATAAATATAAACTTGTGGGAAATGGACAGATAGTATCTGATTATGCCACTGGAAAATCTAAATTTACCCATAGAGATATATAAATCTAAACAAATTATAAATTGTATACAATACAGTTGAAAAATAAAATGGAAATGTTATAATACTTCGTATACGAATTGTTAGGTGACGAACTATTCGTGTGCGAAGTGTTTTTTATTTTTAAAGATACTTGGATTTGTTACCGAGAGACAATGTGTATACGAAAGGAATAAGATATGAATGAAAGCGCAGTAAGTAGATTATGTAAGCTTGATAGAGTGATAAAGAGAAGATTTGATAAGTTAGCAGATTCTACTGGAATAAATGGTGCTGAGGGTAGAGTTATACACTTTTTAATCCTTAACCAGGATAAGATTATATTTCAAAAAGATGTGGAAATTGAATTTGATCTAAGACCGTCTTCAGCTTCAGAATTACTAAAGAGAATGGAAAAAAAGGGACTTATTGAAAGAACGAGCGTAGAAAGCGATGCCAGACTAAAAAAAATTGTCTTAACAGATAAATCTAGGGAACACGAAGAACGCATAACAAGAGATTTACTTAAATTCGAAAGAGATACACAAGTTGGTATTAGCGATGAAGATTTGGATGTTTTCGATAAGGTAACTAATATTATTATGGCCAATCTTAAAAACATAAATGATTAAAATGAAAGGAAAGAAAGTTATTTATGATTAGAATTGTAAAGTCTTTAATGGGTAGTATTAGGGAATACAAAAAGACTTCTATTTTAACACCATTTTTTGTTACATTAGAAGTTATACTTGAATGTATTATTCCATTAATTATGGCAGAACTAATTAATGACATGACAGGTGAATCCATGACACCTATTATAAAATATGGACTTATATTATTTGTAATGGCTATGGCATCACTTTTTTGTGGAACTATGTCAGCTAGATATGGTGCAACAGCTTCAGCTGGGTTTGCAAAGAACTTAAGACAGGACGTATTCTTTAAAATTCAGGATTTTTCATTTGCAGATGTAGATAGATTTTCAACATCTTCACTTGTAACACGTCTTACAACAGATATTACTAATGTACAGAATGCATATCAAATGGTAATTAGGGTTGCTGTTAGAACTCCACTTATGCTTATTTTCTCAGTCGTAATGAGTTTTACAATTAATGTTAAGATGGCACTTATTTTTGTATGTATTATACCTTTTCTTGCATTTGTTCTTTTTGGAATCTTTTTTAAGGTTCATCCAATTTTTAAAAGAATTTTCAAGAAGTATGATGCAATGAATAATTCAGTTCAAGAAAATGTTTCTGCAATTAGAGTTGTAAAGTCTTTTGTTAGAGAAGACTATGAAACTAAGAAATTTTTTAAAGCTTCAGATGATGTAAGAGGAGAATTTACACGAGCTGAAAAGCTTATTGCTCTAAATACACCAACAATGATGCTTAGTATGTTTACATCAATTTTACTTGTATGCTTTATTGGTTCACAGATTATTGTAAACTCAGGTGCTACAAGTCTTTCAACTGGTGAGTTATCATCACTTTTAACTTATGGTGTTCAGATTCTTACATCTCTTATGATGTTCTCTTTTGTATTTATTATGGTGTCAATGGCAGCAGAATCTGCAGATCGTATTGTAGAAGTACTTGAGACAGAAAGTAGCTTAAAGTCACCAGAAAATGGCAAGACAGAAATCAGAGATGGCGCAATTGATTTTGATGATGTTTCATTTAAATATAAGAAAACTAGTGAAAATTACGCTCTTACTAATATTAATCTTCATATTAAATCAGGTCAGACAGTTGGTATTATAGGTGGTACAGGTGATTCAAAGACATCACTTATTCAGCTTATTCCAAGACTTTACGATACAACAAAGGGTATGGTAAGAGTAGGCGGCGTTGACGTAAGAGATTATGACTTAGTAGCTTTACGTGACGCAGTTTCAGTTGTATTACAAAAAAATGTCCTATTCTCAGGAACAATTAAGGAAAATCTTCGTTGGGGTAATAAGGAAGCTACAGATGAGCAGATCAAAGAAGCTTGTGAGCTTGCATGTGCTGATGAATTTATTCAGGGCTTCCCAGATAAGTATGACACTTATATTGAACAGGGTGGTACTAATGTATCAGGTGGTCAGAAGCAGAGATTATGTATTGCTAGAGCACTTCTTAAAAACCCTAAGGTTTTAATTATGGATGACTCTACAAGTGCTGTTGATACTAAGACAGATGCACTTATTCGTGCGGCTCTTGCTAAATATCTTCCTGAAACAACTAAGATTATTATTGCACAGCGAGTTTCATCTGTTCAGGATGCAGACCTTATCTTAGTTCTAGATCAGGGTAGAATTGTTGAAAAGGGTACTCATGATGAACTTGTAGCTCTTGGCGGAATTTACAACGAAGTATTTGAATCACAGACAAAATCTAAGGAAGAATAGGAGGTAGATGTATGAATAAGAAAAATGTAGAAAAAGACAATACATTTGGCAGATTAATAGGCTACGTATTCAAGCATTATGCTCCTCAATTAGTAGTAACTATTATTTGTATAGTAATTGCAGCTCTTGCATCTGTAATTGCAACAATTTTCTTACAAAGAATTATTGATGAAGTAATAACTCCAGCAATGGGCCTTGGCATGGATGCAGTTTGGTCTAAGTTTATTGGAATAATAATAACAATGGGCGTTATTTATGTACTTGGTGTGTTAGCATCATTTATATATACAAGGCTTATGGCAACAGTAACGCAAGGTACATTGATGCATTTAAGAAATGATATGTTTGAAAAAATGCAGACATTACCTATTAAGTATTTTGATACACATGCTCATGGAGACATCATGAGTACATATACTAATGATACAGATGCCATTAGACAGTTAATTGGACAGAGTTTACCACAGCTTTTCCAAAGTTCTCTTACAATTATAGGTATAATTATAATGATGTTAAGCTATAGTATTTGGCTTACAATAGTAGTTGGTATTTTTATTTTCATTATGACAAGAGTTGTAAAAAACTTTGGTGGTAAGTCTGCTAAATATATGATTGATCAGCAAAGAACTCTTGCTAAAGAAGAGGGTTTTGTTGAGGAAATGATGGAAGGCGCTAAGGTAATTAAGGTCTTTAATCATGAAACAGAAAGTAAGAATGATTTTAAGAAAATCAATGAAGACTTGTTCCTTGCTAGTGAGAGAGCTAATAAGTATGGTAATATGCTTATGCCAGTCCTTGCTAATATTGGTAATATCCTTTATGTTGTGCTTGCTGTAATTGGTGGCTTATTAGTATATTTAAAGGTTTACAATTTAAGCTTGCAAAATATCGTTATGGGCGTTAGTGGAACAGTAACACTTGGTATTATTATTTCATTCCTTTCAATGGCAAGACAGTTATCGCAGACAGTAGGTCAGGTTTCTATGCAGGTATCTATGATTGCTATGGGTCTTGCTGGTGCTAAGCGAGTATTTGAGCTTATGGATGAAACACCTGAATTTGACGAGGGTTATGTTACTCTTGTAAGAGCTAAGTATAACGAAGCTGGAGAACTTGTGGAAGCTAACGAAGATACATCTCTTTGGGCTTGGAAGCATCCTCATAAGGCAGATGGAACTGTAACTTATACACCACTTAAGGGTGATATTGTTCTTGAAGATGTTGACTTTGGTTATGTTAAGAATAAGTTAGTGTTACATGATGTTTCATTATATGCTAAACCAGGTCAAAAAATTGCCTTTGTTGGTGCAACTGGTGCAGGTAAAACAACAATTACTAACCTTATTAATAGATTCTATGATATTGAAGATGGTAAGATTAGATATGATGGAATTAACATAAATAAGATTAGAAAAATAGATCTTAGAAAATCTCTTGGTATTGTATTACAGGAAGTTAATCTATTTACAGGTACAGTATTAGACAATATCAGATATGGCAAATTAGATGCTACAGATGAAGAATGTATTGCAGCTGCTAAGTTAGCTAATGCACATCACTTCATTGAAAGATTACCAGATGGATATAATACAATGCTTACAGCCAATGGTGCTAACCTTTCACAAGGACAAAGACAGTTATTATCAATTGCAAGAGCTGCAGTTGCTAATCCACCAGTTATGATCTTGGATGAAGCTACATCTTCAATTGATACAAGAACAGAAGCTATTGTTCAGGCAGGTATGGATAACCTTATGTTTGGTAGAACAGTATTTGTAATAGCACATAGACTTTCAACAGTAAGAAATAGCCAGGCTATTATGGTACTTGACCATGGTAGAATTATTGAACGTGGTGATCATGATACCTTAATTGAACAGAAGGGAACATATTACCAGTTATATACAGGTGCATTTGAACTTGAATAAATAAAAATCTATTGTTTTTATAAAGGTTTTATTATGTTATAATAATGGCGTTGTCTAAAAAGATAACGTCATTTTTTTATGCAAGGAGAATTTATGTTTAGTAAAGGGTCAGATAGAACAACTTCATTACTCACAGCTATGCTTGTTATTCTTCTTGGCGTAATAAGTGCAGTGGTTATTATTGTTTTGAAGTACAATATAGGTAAGGCAACCGATGATTATGAAACAATAATTATGGTTAATTTATCTAATAAAGATGACATTGAAAAATTAACTGAAGACATATATATAGAGAATTTTTATGTCTATAGTGAGGTTTTTTCTAATAGTAATTCTGAATTCATTAATAAATACGACAGGGATACAATTGAAACAGAAATTAGAGATATTCTTGCTAGACTAAAAGAGAATAAGTCAAATGATGGCTATGATGATATGTTAGAAATCATAGATAATGAAATTAATGAATATCTTGATTTAACAGGAATAGCCATAGAGAACATAAATACTGACAAGGATTTTTATGAGGCTTCAAGCCTAGATGAGGAAATATCAACGAAGATAGTAAATATTATAGAGTCATTAAATAAGATTGAGTCAATGATTGATGATGAGCTTGATATGGCTAAGGATACCCTTAAATTCCGTTTAATAAATATTAGTATAATCTCATTGATATCAATTATATTTATTATAGCAACAACGGTTTTTATAGTTTACTTATGTAATATAATTACATCTAAACTTGAGGATTATAATGATGTTCTTGAATTTAAAATTAACGAGAAGAATAGGGAGATTAGCGGCCATAATGTTAGAATTATGAATATTCAAAATTCTACTATTGATGCTATGGCTTCATTAATCGAAAGTAGAGATGGAGATACAGGTACTCATATTGCAAGAACAAGTGCTTATGTTAGAAAGCTAGCTCAATTAGCTAGAAAGCAGGGTTATTTTACTAATATTCTTACACCAAATTATATTGAATTTTTAGTAAAGGCGGCACCTATGCATGATATAGGCAAGATAAATGTACCGGATTCAATCCTTAAAAAACCAGGAATTCTAACATATGATGAATATACAACCATGCAAAATCACACTAAAGAGGGTGGAAGAATTATAAGAGAGACCCTTGGAAGTATTGAAGAAGTGGAATTTATAAATATAGCTTCAGACGTGGCAACTTTTCATCATGAAAGATGGGATGGCAATGGCTATCCATATGGACTAAAGGGAGAAGAAATTCCAATTTCTGCAAGGATTATGGCTGTGGCAGATGTATTTGATGCCTTAGTTTCAGAACGATGCTATAAGAAATCTTATAGCTTTGATGAAGCAATGGACATAATTAGTGACAATGTAGGAAAGCATTTTGATCCGGTTCTTGGTAGGCTTTTTGTTGAGAATAAAGAAGATATAAGAACAATAATGAATGATTTAACATAAAATTACCACTTTCTATTGACAACTAGGTAGAAAGTGGTATATTTAAATTAGTTCATATGAATGATTGCTCATATGATAAATTATAAAAAGGAGGGAAATTATGGCAGATAAGGAAGCTAAAGAAAGCTTAGAGACATTAAAGAAAGAAACAATTCCCTGTGAGGAAGAATTATATGATTTAGCTGAACTTTTTAAGGTTTTTGGTGATTCAACTAGAATAAGAATACTATATGCTTTATTTGAATCAGAATATTGTGTTCAGGATTTGGCTAATAACTTAAATATGACGCAATCAGCTGTATCTCATCAATTAAAGATATTAAAGAGCTCTAAACTAGTAGGAAACAGAAGAGAAGGAAAATCAATGATTTACTATCTTGCTGATGATCATGTAAGAACAATTATTAATCAAGGTAAAGAACATATAGAAGAATAGATATAGTAAGTATTTAGTAATACTAAGCAGTGATTTAAGAGATTTTGAAAGGTGGAAGATTATTATGAAGAAAAAATTTAAATGTGAAATTGATTGTGCTAACTGTGCAGCTAAGGTTGAGGATGCTATTAAGAAGGTTGAAGGTGTTAAGGATGCATCAGTTAATTTCTTAACTCAGAAGTTTATGCTTGAGGCTGACGAAGATATTTATGAGGAAGTATTAAAGAAGGCTATTGAAGCTGGTAAAAAGGCTGAGGATGAATTTGAGGTTGTTCTCTAGTAATTATAAAGGATGTGAGTTAAATGAATAAAAAGCAAAAGAAAATGCTTAATCGAATTATTAGTTCTGGAATTTTGTTTGTTATTCTTTTTGTATTAGAGAAGATTAGTGTTTTAGATAAAATAAATGTTTTTATAGTAGCCCTGCTTTTTTTAGTTCCATACTTAATTATAGGTTACGATGTTATTTTAAGAGCATTTAAGAATATAAAGAAAGGTCACGTATTTGATGAGAACTTTCTTATGATGATTGCTACTTTTGCAGCTTATTTTACAGGTGAATTCACTGAAGCTGTGGCTGTTATGCTTTTTTATCAGGTAGGAGAATTATTCCAGTCTTATGCTGTTGGAAAGTCTAGAGAGTCAATTGCACAGATGATGAGTATTGCTCCTGATTTTGCTAATTTAGAGGACGATAATGGTAATATTGAAGAAGTTGATCCTGAAGATGTATTAGTTGGTCAGACAATAGTTGTTAGACCAGGTGAGAAGATTCCAATTGATGGTGTGGTTATTTATGGAGAATCTTTTGTTGATACTAAGGCTCTTACAGGTGAATCAGTACCAAGAAAGGTAAGAGTGTCAGACGAGGTTATTAGTGGTTGTGTTAACGGCGATTCAATTCTTAAGATTCGTACAACTAAGGCTTATGAAGATTCAACTGTAAGTAAGATCTTAGAACTTGTAGAGAATGCTTCATCTAAGAAATCAAGAATGGAGAATTTCATCACAAGATTTGCTAGATACTACACTCCAGTAGTAACAATTGGTGCTGTTTTACTTGCATTAATTCCTCCAATTGTAATTGGAATTATGACCGGTGATTTTGAATTTATTAATTGGATTCATAGAGCATGTATTTTCCTAATAGTATCTTGCCCATGTGCCTTAGTTATTTCAGTGCCACTAGGATTTTTTGGCGGAATTGGTGCAGCATCAAGAATTGGTGTATTAGTTAAGGGTAGTAATTATCTTGAAGCTATTGCTGGAATGAAGACAATTGTCTTTGATAAGACAGGAACTCTTACTAATGGTGAGTTTAAGGTTACAGATATTAGACCAATTAATGGCATTACAGATAAGGCACTTCTTAGACTTGCAGCTCATGCAGAAGGTCTATCGACTCATCCAATTGCAAAATCTATTCTTGCAAGATATGAAGGAGACCTTGATTTAACTAAGGTTACTGACTTAGAAGAAGTTGCAGGACAGGGTATTGTATGTAAGATGGATGGTAAGGTATTACTTGTAGGTAATACTAAATTAATGGAAGAAAGAAATATAGCATATACGTTAAATCCAACAATTGGTACTATTTGTTATATTGGTCTTGATGGAGAATTTATCGGAAGTATTGCTATTACTGATAATATTAAACCTGGCGTTAAGGATGCAATTGCTAATTTAAAGAAGGTAGGTCTTAAAAAGCTTGTAATGTTAACAGGCGATAGAAAAGATGTGGCCATGGCAGTATCTAAGGATTTAGGTCTAACTGACTGCAGATACGAACTATTACCAACAGATAAGGTAAGTAACGTTGAAGAATTAATTAGCAAATGTTCATCTAAGGATAAACTAGGTTTTGTAGGTGATGGTATTAATGATGCTCCTGTTCTTATGAGAGCAGATGTGGGTATTGCCATGGGAAGCCTAGGCTCAGATGCAGCTATTGAGGCAGCTGATATTGTTATTATGGATGATGATATTTCTAAAATTCCAGTTGTGGTAAGGATAGCTAGATATACATTAAAAATTGTAAAACAGAATGTTGCATTTGCTATTGGTGTAAAGCTTATAGTATTGATTCTTGGTGCACTTGGCATAGCTAATATGTGGGAAGCAGTATTTGCCGATGTAGGGGTTGCAATAATTGCAATTCTTAATTCTATGAGAGTTTTAGGCAAAAATAGTATTTTATAGAACTTTAGTCTCATATTGTTGTTACAGTTGGACAAAAATTAGAAAGTTTTTTGAAAATAATCGTACGAAATTACTAAAAATATGTATCTAAAAAGCCCTTTTTTACTATATACTAGGCTTTTCGTAAAATGATATTATGATTTTGCATTAAATTTTACGGGAGGTTTTATGTTAAAAAGAAGTATAAAAAGGGCTTTTGCTGCGTTGTTAACACTTATTGTTACACTAGCTACATTTACAGGCTCTAGTAGTTTAATGGTTTCGGCTTCTGAAACTAGTTCTTGGAATTTTAAGAATAGTAATTTTAAGAGCCTTGGAACAATTTCATCTACAACTACAGTAGATGGTTTAACTTTACTTGCAACAAGCAGTAAGACAATGTCTGTAAAGGCAGACACACAGACAGTAGGTGGAACAGAGTACACATATTGTTTAGCAACTGGTGGTAGTGGTAGTACTTCATATCGTGCTGTGAAGGTTCCAGTATCAGGCAGTGATACAATTAAGGTTACAATGAAGAGCTCAGGCTCAGATAGTAGATCTTTAGTAGTTGCTAATTCACAGGGAAGCGCATTAACTAAGTTAACAGCAAGTTCTAGTGCAGCTACAGTAAGCTATAATTATTCTGGTTCTTCAGGTTATGTTTATTTATATTCAGAAAACAGTGGTATTAACATCTATAAGATTCAGGTAGATTCTAATGGTTCTAATTCAGGATCAAGCTCAGGATCAGGATCAGGTTCAAGCTCATCTGTTGATACATCAGATGGTACTGTAGTAACATCATATCAAAGTCTTGTTTCAGCTATTAGTAAGGCTGAACAGGCAGGTGGCGGTAAGGTTTACGTAAAGGGAACAAGCATTTCTTGTACAGGTCAGATTGCTCTTTCAAAGACTAATGCTAAGGTAGAAATCATTGGTGTACAAAATAGCGATGGTTCATACCCAGTTCTTGATTTTAATTCATTCTTACAAAGCTACATAGGTAAGGCAACATCAGATAGTGCAGTAGGTATTAGAATTTCAGGTTCATACTACACAATTAAGAATTTAATTGTACAAAAGGCACCAGATAATGGTATTCAGATTAAGGGTACAAGCGCAGGTCATAACACTGTATCTAATGTAGTAACAAGATATAATAACGATGCTGGCTTACAGATTACAGCAGGTGCATATTCTAACAAAATTGAATATGTATCAAGTTATCGTAACTGTGATGTTTATACATTAGGTGGCAATGCTGATGGTTTTGCTCCAAAGCTTGGTGCAGGTGCTGGTAATTCATTCTATTGCTGCTATGCATGGGATAATTCAGATGATGGCTGGGATTCATTTGATAAGTCAGGTGATGTAACACCAGATATTACATATACTCAGTGTGCTTGCTGGAATAATGGTAATCCAGATGTATTTACAGGTAAGTATGATTATGATAATGGTAATGCACTTGATACAAATCTATTATTAGTACAGTTAATTATGAAAAAGGATTCTTCATTTGCTTCAAACTACGCTAATAAGAAGTTCTCATTACCAACCTCTAATTTTATTGTTACAAATGTAGGTACAATTTCAATTTCATCATGGACTGGTTCTAAT
>Ga0247611_10003181_pt1 | contig 24835 bp, 19 predicted proteins | sample 177DNAGHGhighgp2_FD_192422 | JGI IMG/M metagenome (GOLD analysis project Ga0247611, IMG submission 192422) | Sheep rumen microbial communities from Palmerston North, Manawatu-Wanganui, New Zealand - 1770 DNA GHGhigh gp2 | ecosystem: Host-associated > Mammals > Digestive system > Stomach > Rumen... | reverse complement strand
ATATTGACGACCCGAAACAATATTTGGATGAATATGAATATTCTTATCGATTTGCCAAAGACAAGCTGATATTGACTGGGAAAAATGAAAATACAGGTGAGATTAAAGCAGTCTCTTTTGTTCGTGGACAAATGCCATGATTCATTAGGGCTGAGACTCTGATTCGTTTGTCTAAGACCTCTTTGTAAAGGGTGTGAGGTTTTTTAGGGGTGAGGGGTGAGAGGTGATACGGAACCCCTCACCCCTGAAAGGCTCAAAACGTATCAAAAACTCCATCTCATTTATGCCATATTATGGGATAACTAACTAATCTACAAGTGTTCAAAATATCGTTTTTCAACAGAAAGCAAACTTTTTTCTTACTACACAAAAAGACTGCAGGGTGTCTCTTTATCTTTGTTGCCGCCTTGCCAATACGCCCTATTCCCCGCCACCATTCGATATAGATGCCCAAGGTTGGCTTTTCGAATCCTGAAGAGCCCGTGTATGCCAAGCCGCTTTGCATGTAAATGGGGCAAAGAAACATACGACTGTCGCTTAATATCCGTTCTTTGTGTGCGAACAGGTAAAAAGCGTTTCTTATGGGACATATCCTTCTGTACTTCCTTGTAATTGGGGCTATTTCTTTGTTAACGGGGTGAAGATTTCTCGCTTCACCCCGTTAACAATCTGGACAACTATTTATTCAGGCATTTGTTACTTCTATCATACTGCGGCCTTCGCCCTTCTTGACCACTTGTATCTTTACGGGGATGCGCTCTTCTAGTTCCTCACGGTGGGAAATAATGCCCACGCGGCGATTGGTCTGTCCGGCTATCTCCTGAAGTTTTTCAAGTGTCTGCATCACGGAATCAAGACTTTTCTCGTCGAGTGTACCAAAGCCTTCGTCAATAAAAAGGATATTAACGTTCATATCTGGACGGTTGAGCGAGGAGAGTGCCAACGAGAGAGCGAGTGAAATCATGAAGCGTTCGCCACCCGAGAGGACCGTGACGCTGCGCACCTGATTCTTGTTGTATCGGTCGAGAACCAGTATGCTCAGTTGCTCATTGTCCTCACTGCAGGTCAGGTGATAGCGGTCGGTAATCTGCTCCAGGTAGATATTGGCATTGTTGAGCAACGGACGAAGAATATAGGTCTGCACCAGTGTGCGGAAACGGGTGCCACCAAAGATGCTGTTCAACTTATCCCAACGCACAAAACGCTGCTTGGCTTCTTCAAGCTTTGCCTCTATTTCCTTCAGCTTCTCAATATTTTTTTGATGGTCATCAAGACGGGTCTTGGTCTGTGCGATCTTCGACAGCACCTCGTCGCGCTCACTGCTGGTGGCAGTCTTCTCGTCTTCCAACTGCTGTTTGTCGGGAAATTCAGAGCGGTCACTGATATTGAGTTCACGGTATGCAGCGTCAATCTCTTTTTGGGCTTTGTCAATAGTTTCTTTTTGCGACTTCAAAGTCCAATCAGTGTCACCTACAAACTTTCGGGCTGATGTCACCTGCTTTTCCTTAGCTATCAACTCGATGAGCGTCTGTTCGGTTTTTCCAGACTCTTGATAGTAGGTATTCAGCGCAGCGGTCGAAACTGTTATCGTCTGTTCACACTCTTTACGTTTGGAAGTGAGGGTAGTCACCTTGCCCATCAATGTGGTCCACTCGGCATTAATGTCGCGACAGTGATAAGCCTGCGGCTGTTCTGCAACTTGCCAGTTAGGACATGACTGGATGATGCTTTCACAATTTTGCAAGAGCAATTTGACAAGCGTGTCCTCTCTATCATACGCATTGGTATCATCGGTGAGTTGTTTCTGGTGGGCTACATATTCCTCGGCATCGCTTCTCAACTTCTTTCGAACAGCGTCAGTATCTGTCTGCCAGTCATCAGCATAACCCAAAAGCTGTTTGTTTAACTCTTCCATGATTCCTTCACACTCTTGTTGGAGGTCTTTATATTCCTTATCCAATCTCAAAATGGCATCAGCATTACGAATGACATCGTTCTCTGCCTTGATTTTTACCTTCTCTGCCTTAATCTTTGCATCATCCAGAGGTTTCTTTTCCTCGAGGAGTTTGTTGATTTCTTCTTGCAGTCGCTCAACTTGTGTCTGTGAAGCCTTTAGCTTTACGATGTCAGCATGCGCATCTACAAGTGCCTTCTCTATCTGAGGTATGAGTGGCTCTCTGATGTCCAGCCCCATCTTGGAAGCTGTTTTATCTATTTCCTGCTTGTCTGTATCATTCTTGTTGTCTTCCTTGCCCAACCGTTTGACTTTCTCTTGAAGTGCTGTATCAAACTTAACAAGAGCCTCCTTGGTCTCATCTTTCCGAAGTTCTGCTTTCGAGAGCGCGTCTGCAGCCTTTTTCTGTTCCGCTTCGAGAGGGGTAAGAACACCCTTGAAGTCGTCATCAAGGTGACCGTGATCAATGGACTGACCGCAAAGCGGACAGATGTCAGCATTTTCTTCCTGAAGGCGATGGCGCAAGTTGACAAGCGTGTCTTCCACACTCATCTGCATGGTCGTCAACAGTTTTTCAGCCTTCTCCGATTCGTCTTTCCTAGTCTGATAGTCAGATTCGGCTTTGTCCTTGGCCTCTCTGATCGTAGCCAGTTTGCCCTCATCAGCCTTTATCTCGTTCCTGAGTACCTCAGCCTCTTTTTGGTTGGCCAGCAGGGTTTTATACGACTTACCCAGGTCATCAAGAGAGTTTTTCCTGCCCTCTGTCTGACTGAGTTGGTCATTGATGGCCTGTGGGCCAAGGGCTGTCCGCTGCTTGCTCAGCACCTCTATCTCATCTTCCTTAGCTTTGACGGCTTTGTCGGCATCTGCTGCTTGGTTTTCGGCATCTTCCTTTGCCTTTTTGAGCGGTTCAGTCTTTGACCTTTCTTCTTGAAGAAGGGAATATGTTTCCTCGGTTTTCTTCAAACCGGCAAGATACTGGCCAAACTTCAAGTCGATCTCTCCGGCACTTGCAAACAGGCTGTCATATTGCTTGTGCTGGTCTATCCATTCTTGTGTTTGGGTGATAGCATCACTCTTGACCTTCATCTTATTTTGCCTGTCGATAATATCTGCAGAAAGTTTCACGAACGTATCATGCGAAGCCTGAAGTCCGTCCTTGGCCGTCTGCTTTTCACGTTTCGCCTTTTGGAGGTCGGCAAGTGTCTGTCGCTGGGTTGTGGTGGCATCCCAATCTGTAAAGAGCATTTTATTTTGCTGATACTCCTCACCAGCAACGACGTCCTCCAGTTCTTTTATCTTCTCCCGGGCCTTCTCCTGCGTACTTTCGTTTTGGAGCACTTGCCCCACAAGTTTCAGTCTGTCTTCCTGAGCTTTTATCTTTTTATTGAGCGCTTCCTTCCGCTGCAAATCGGCCTGCTGCTGCTTGGTCAACATATCCACCTCCTCATCGCTCAAGGTGTGGGGTTTCTCGGTGTCATACTGCGTCTGTATCGTCTTTTGTTCATCTTTAGCTTTCTTCCACAGGCTGTTGATAGCCTCGCCGTATGCTGTGAAATGCTGGGTGTTGGTCAACTGTTCCAAAATGGCCTCTCGCTCTTTCTTGTCACCTGTCAAGAAATTGGCAAACTGCCCCTGGGCAAGCATGGCCATACGCCCGAACTGTTGGAAGTCGAGTCCCACAACCTCCTTGATGGTCTGCTCCACATTATCTTTTGTCCAGTCGCCATTGCCCACTCGTATCTCCCACGTGGGCGTACGGTGTTTCATGGGGCGAAGTCCAGTTTCCTTATCTTTGTGGCCCCGAATCATTCCGAGGGTCAAGCGGGCATGATATTCTTTGCCGTCATTGCCCTCAAAGATCACCTCACTGTAGCTCTCGTCCTTTTCAGAAATGCCCAAGCGGGTATATTGTTCGATGCTGGCCACACGGATCTGTTCGCCTCCCGCATCGGTATAGTTGTTCTTGGTGATATTGGCAACATTGGCTATACGTGGTGTCGTCTTGTAAAGTGCCATTGATATGCCGTCGAGAATGACAGACTTACCAGCACCTGTATCTCCTGATATCAGGAAGATGGAGGCAGGCTGGTCAGTGCCGACATCATTTAGTCCATGTTCAAAATCAATATCGGCCCACTCTATGGAAGCGATATTACGGATATGCAGTTCTTTCAGTCTCATGGTTCTGCGGTTACTTATTTTTCGATTGTTGTTTCTCTTCTTTCAGACGCTCCATCTCTACCTTTACTTCTTCAAAGGCCTGGCGAACATCTTCAAGGTCAAGACCTGGATATTGGTCTTGTGTACGCTCGATGAACATCATGGGGTCGGTCATCTGCTGCAATTCAGCAACCTCGAAGACCAAATCTTCGTTTTTTGATGCTTTAGCCTCATTTATACCCGTCCATAACACCTTGGGGTTGTATCGCCACTCCTCATTGTAAGGTTGGAGGGCATCATACACCAACTGACTGAAATTTGCAGGCAGGTCTGTGTTCACGTCGAAACGGAAGCGGAGGTAGCCCCTTTCGCCCTCTTTCACAAATGCTTTCATTGTCTCCAAAGCTTTTTCGGAGGAAGAGAGCGACGTGCCATCTATCGGAAGTACATAGAAATGTCGATGTTCGTCGATTCGGAGCTGACGGATATGAACCATTCCATTATGGCAGTCAATATCCACGAGACTTACCGAATGAGGATAGGTCTCGTCGCAGCTGACATGCAGCGCACTCCCAGAGTAGCGAATGACCGGTGAAGGATAGCTTATCACTTCGGTCATTGCATCCTCCTGATGACTTATGGTCTGCGGTTTATGGATATGTCCCAAAGCCAGATAGTCGAACCCATTGCCCATCGATTCCACATCAAGCGTGCGCAAAGTGCCAACATCAAATCCATGACCTGTAACATCAAGACCTGTCACAGCCTGATGGGCCATCATGACTACTGGTAGACCAGATATGTTGTATTCCGCCACCTTGTCGAGTATGGACTGGATAATACCTTTTCGCTCACCTGACATATAGGGCAGTGCAACGATAAAACCGCTGTTGAGCTTGATGATATATCGGTCCTGCCATGCGCTACGGCTGGGCACATCAGCCTTTTCCAGACTATCTACAGCCGGAGGCGTTCCTATCAGATGTGCATTAGCCAACTTCCAGACAGAGTTGTCGGCCTGGATGCGTGAGGCAGAGTCATGATTGCCCGCCGTGATGACAATGCACATCTGTGGGCAAACATGGTGCAGATGGACGAAATAGTCGTTGAAGGCCTTCTTGACAGAGGCTGACGGCTGCTGTATGTCGAACACATCGCCACTGACTAACAGTGCGTCGGGTTGCTCCTCCTTGCACCATCGCTCTAATTGAAGGAAGAAGTGACGGTGTTCGTCGCTTCGGTCGTAGTTCTGATAGATGATCTGACCCAGATGCAGGTCGGCTGTATGCAGTATTTTCATTCGATTTTAAATTATATGAAATGTATTCTGTAAAGTTAGCAAAAATTCCTCAATATTGTTGCAATCATCATGCTCAATTATTAAGTAGGTAATCAAAATTATCTGTAATTATCATTCTTATAGGTGATTTATAGTATTTTATGTTTCTTTGGCGCATCTTTTTCACTCTTCCTCAGTCACATAGCCCGCTATGCTCCACTAGATTGCATCCGACAATTCTCATCATGACAAAATAAATAGAACCCACCTTGCATGCAAAGGTACAAAAAAAACTTTTTCCATCAAAATCGAGTTATGATGTATTTCAATAATAGTTTTAGCTCTATCATTCTGACTTTCTTTCGGATTTGATTCAATTATCATAGAATCCCCTGATAACTGCCTTTCTCCATAGGTATGGCATTTCTTCCTGCTGAGTTATTGTCAATCTCGCTATTAAAATAGATAGGTAAGATAAGCAGTTGTACTAGCGGCATCGGAAGTTCACTGTTGAAGTACAGACGGTTATATTCCCTAAATTTTTGTCAGATTTTCTCTATTGTTATCTCCATCATTTCAATGGTTAGAATATGAGTTTTTTCTCAAGGATATGGATATTGGCGTTGTGCAGTAGTTCGTAGTCGATGAGCGGCTCAGTGCCGTTGGCGATGCAGTCACGACAGATCATGAGGATTTTGCCGATGTTGTTTTGCCCTCGCCACTCACCGACATCATTCACCTTGTTGGTCTCGAGATTGACAATATTGTCTATTTCATTCTTTTTCAGTCCTTGGTATTGGCTGATGAGCGCGTTCTTGAGCTTTATACGTTTATTGTGCAGTTCCAGGTTCTTGCATCCCCATATATCAGCGCTCTCCCACTTGTCGGTAGTGGTGTTCTCCACCAGTGTCACGTTCTCCGGGATGCTCAGCTACAGTCTTTGGAAGTCGCAGTTCCCCTTGCATTTCTGCCACACGCAGAAGAGCATCCACTGGAGACGGAACATGGGAAAGTCCTCCCTCACCTCCTTGCGGAATTTTGACTTGACGAATCTCTTGGCTGCATATACGCTTTTGGAACCCATCAGTTGCTCTTGGATGAACTGGTGTCTTTGGGTGCCGTCGGAGTACTCGCCACAGAGGTACAGACGTTCGCTGTCTTTCCATATTGTGCCATTGAACTCGAACAGGAAGCCACCAGCCATGTTGCTCAGTCGCAGGTTGATGCCGTTGACGATATCGTTGACTTGCTTGAAAGACCAGACGTTCGAAGTGGCGGGATAGACATCATGTTGACCTAAAATGATGTTATGCATACGGGAATTTGTTATGATGGAGATTGTTTTTATTCTGAGAGCAAAGTTACAGAGAAAAAATGAATTGAGACCGGTTTTTATAGGTATAAAAAGCAGTAGGGGAAGATGATATTCTCCCCACCCTTTTGTGGTGGTTCTGCTGTTAGGCAAAACACCACTTGCCAGAGGCTGTTCATGAGGCATTAGTGAAAAATTACTAATTTGACCATAGTATTTTATTGGCCTATTTTGAGCACCTACTTTTTATTTAAAATAGGTGCTGCCGTTACAAAAGCAAGGGAAAAACGTCATTATATAGGAGATATATACACAATCCTCAACTAAACAAAAAAAACAGAGATGAGAAATAAAAGGCAAGTGCTGACATGGGCGTTTTTGCTACTGGCCACTATTTCGATGGCCAAGGTTCAACTGCCCTCCATATTTGGCAGCGGAATGGTGCTTCAGAGAGATGCCACTTGTAAACTGTGGGGCACGGCGGCCGCAAACAAGGCCATTATAATAAGCACCACATGGGACAAAACCGTCTATCAAGTAAAAACAGCGAGTGATGGCACTTGGGAAGTGAGCCTCCGCACCCCCTCGGCGGGTGGACCATACAGCATCCGTCTGAACGATGGGACACCAACCATTCTCGACAACATCATGATTGGTGAGCTATGGCTATGCTCAGGCCAGAGCAACATGGAAATGCCCATGAAAGGCTACAAAAACCAGCCAGTGGAAGGAGCCTCAGACGCCATCATCCACAGCAAGAACCCAAACATTCGTCTTTTCACCGTGAAGCGCCAGGCCTCGTTAACCCCACAGTATGATTTCCAAGGCGAATGGTGTGAGGCCAATCCAGAAAGTGTGAGAGAATTCAGTGCCACAGCTTATTATTTTGGCCACATGCTTCAGGAAATGCTTGATGTCCCCATCGGACTGATTGTGACCAGTTGGGGAGGGTCGGCCTGTGAGGCCTGGTTGAATTCTGACTGGCTCCGCGCCTTCCCCACCGTGAAGTTACCCACAACCCAGGAAGAAGTGAACAAAACCCAGCAACGCTGTCCCACCGCCCTCTACAACGGAATGCTTCACCCACTTATAGGCATTCGTATCGCCGGTGTGATTTGGTATCAAGGCGAGGACAACTGGCCCCGCTACCAAAACTATGCCGACTTGTTCTCGACCATGGTGAAAGGCTGGCGCGAAGAGTTCGGCCAGGGAGAGTTTCCTTTCTATTACTGCCAGATAGCCCCCTACGATTACGACCTGATTACTGCCGCAGATGCCGACACCATCAATTCTGCCTATCTGCGCGACCAACAGAGGATAGCCGAGACGATGATTCCCAACAGCGGCATGGCCGTACTCCTCGACGCTGGTCTTGAGAAAGGAATCCACCCCATGAAAAAGCAAGTGGCAGGTGAGCGCCTGGCCCGTCTGGCCCTGGTGAAAACCTACGGTCTGAAAGGAGTGACCGCCGAAAGTCCCCGCTATGACCACATAGACATCTCCAACGACACGGTAACCGTTTATTTCAACCACGCCGACATGTGGATTAACTGTCATGGCTGTTACGAGTCAAATCTTTTCGAAGTCGCCGGTGAAGACCGTGTTTTCCATCCTGCTAAAGCCTGGGTGAGCCGCAGCAAGATGCTTGTCAAGAGCGATGCCGTGGCAAAGCCCGTAGCCGTGAGATATGCTTTCCGCAATTATGTGGAAGGCGACGTTTTCTGCGAGGATTTACCTTTGTCATCATTCAGGTCGGATGACTGGTAGCAATGTTTTTTCCCGACCTGGGCGGTTGGTGCTGCTTGCAGTCCTTTTGCTATCGCCCCTGACTGTGCTCTCACAGCCAGAGGACTACGTGTGGGAGACGGCCGGCGGCAATTCGTCGGAGTCGATGCCCTGTGGCGGTGGCGACATTGGTCTCAATGTATGGACAGAACAAGGGGATGTGGTGATGTATGTCTGCCGCAGCGGTTCGTTCGACGAGAACAACACATTGCTAAAAGCCGGCAAGCTGCGCCTTCGAGTGGGAGACGCCAAAGCCCAGCATTCCTACCGCCAGACCCTGCACCTGAATGACGGCATGATGACCCTCGCGTGCAAGAACCACACCGTCACAATCTGGGTAGATGTGAACAAGCCCATAGTACATGTGGAAGTAGATGCCCCCCACCCCATCCAGGCCCACATGTCGTATGAGAGTTGGCGTGAGCACGACCATGCCGTTGGCAGACAGGAGGCACAGCAATGTTCTTACAAATGGACAGCCCCCAAAGACCTTGTGACCACTGCCGACACCATTCGACACACGCCAGATTATGTGGAGTTCTATCACGAGAACAGTGCTGTCACCGTTTTTGACAAAACTGTAGCCCAGCAGGGGCTTCAGACGGTCTCCACCACTTTATACAACCCCCTTAGCCATTTGATTTCTGGCGGCCGTCTGCGTGGCATGACCGACAAGGCAACCCGCCACCACCACTTTCAACTGACTCTGTGCAACAAACAAGGCAGTTACGAGGAATGGGAACAGGCACTCAGCACGACAGAGCATGAGGTGCGGCTGAAACGCGACCGCCAAGCCACCCGCCAATGGTGGAATGCCTTCTGGCAGCGCAGTTGGATAAAATGTGACGGTGAGGCCCGTGAATTGTCACGCAACTACACCCTGTTTCGCTATATGCTGGGCTGCAATGCACACAGCCAATGGCCCACGAAATTCAACGGAGGCCTTTTCACCTTTGACCCCAAGTGGGTGGACTCCAAATCAGACTTCACACCCGACTACCGTCGATGGGGAGGAGGCACACATACTGCCCAGAACCAGCGACTCGTGTACTGGCCACTACTGGCAAGCGGCGACTATGATCTGATGCTGCCACAGTTTGACTTTTACAACCGCCTGCTGACCACAGCCGAGACCCGCAGTCGTATATACTGGGGGCATGAAGGAGCCTGCTTCGTGGAACAATTGGAGAACTTCGGTCTTCCCAATCCCGCTGAATATGGAACAAAACGCCGCGAGGGCTTTGACCCCGGACTGGAATACAACGCCTGGCTGGAATATGAGTGGGACACTGTGCTTGAGTTTTGCCAGATGATTTTGCTTGCCCATGACTACGGTGGCATTGACATCGACCGCTATCTGCCAATGGTGAAGAGTTGCCTGCGTTTCTTCGACGAGCACTACCGTTACCTTGCCATGCGCCGCGGCAACAAGGCACTTGACGGCAACGGCAAAATTGTAATTTATCCTGGATCGGCCTGCGAGACCTACAAGATGGCCTACAATCCTTCGTCAACCATTGCAGCCCTGCGCACAGTGACGGAAACCTACATGCAACTGGTGGATACCACGGGAATGACAGCCTGGCGAAACCGCATCCCCCCACTCCCCCTCCGCACCATTGACGGTCATACGATGATAGCACCCGCCGTGGTTTGGGAACGTGTAAACAATGTGGAGACGCCGCAACTCTATGCCGTATTTCCCTGGAGGATGTATGGTGTGGGGCGCGACAGTATTGACATTGCCCTCAACACTTACCTATACGACCCCGACGCGCTGCGTTTCCGCTCCTCAGAGGGATGGAAGCAAGACAACATCTGGGCTGCCTGTCTGGGACTGACCGACGAGGCCCGCAGACTGACGAAAGAGAAACTGAGCAATGGCCCTTACCGGTTTCCCGCCTTCTGGGGACCAGGTTTCGACTGGTCGCCCGACCACAACTGGGGAGGTTCGGGCATGATTGGTCTGCAGGAGATGCTTCTGCAAGAGATGGGCGACACAATTGTACTGTTTCCCGCCTGGCCCCGGGAATGGGATGTCAGTTTCAAACTGCATGCCAGCAAGCAAACCACCGTAGAGGTGGACTACCGTGACGGAGAAATCAAGAAAATGGTAGTAAACCCCAGCCGCGAGGTGGTAGTTTGGAAAGCACCTTGACCACAAGTGATTTTCACAATTCAAAATGATATGAAAACTACGAGAATAATACTGATTCTGACACTGCTGACGCTCACAGCCAGAGGACAAAACGTTTCGGTGGCCGGTTTCTACGACCTGACCGACGACGGGCGCGAGGTGTGGAACATGAGTCCCTGCTGGCGATTCCACCTCGGAGACATCGAAGGCGGAGAGAAAACGACACTCGATGACAGTTCATGGGAAGAGGTGTCGGTTCCCCACAATGTGGTTCTGGAACCCGCCGAGGCAAGTGGGTGCCGCAATTATCAAGGGGTGGCCTGGTATAGGAAATGGTTTGTCGTGCCCCGCGAATGCGCCGACAAGGTGATAGATTTGCATTTTGAAGCCATCATGGGCAAACAAGTCATCTACGTGAACGGCAGCGAGGTGAAACGCCACGAAGGTGGCTATCTGCCCATCACCATTCATCTGAATGACTATGGAGTAAAAGCAGGAGACCGCTGCCTGATTGCAGTTTGTACCGACAACAGCGATGACAAGACCTATCCCCCGGGAAAAACCCAACTGACCCTTGATTTCTCATATCATGGCGGTATCTACCGCGACGTGTGGCTGATAGCCAAGGGACAGGTGCATATCACCGATGCCGTGGATGCCGGCAAGACAGCGGGTGGCGGTGTCTTTGTCCACTACTCCGACATCAGCGACCGAAAGGCCACCGTCTATGCCAAAACAGAATTGCAAAACGCGCTGTCGGTTCCCAAGACAGTCACCTTGGAGCATCGGCTTGTCGACCCAAGTGGCAAACTCATCGGCCAGAGCAAGCAAAAGGTGCGCGTAGAGGCAAAGGCCTGTCAGTCGGCAGAGGCCGCCATTACGGTGAGGAATCCCCGTCTGTGGTCGCCCGAATCACCCAGTCTCTACCATTTAGAGACCCGTATTTACGACGGGAAACACGCTATAGACGGAGGCATGACCCGCATCGGCATCCGCTCGTTTGAATTTCGCGGAAATGAAGGTTTCTGGCTCAACGGCAAGAAATATCATCAGTTTGTGGGAGCCAACCGCCATCAGGACTTTGCCTACGTGGGCAACGCCCTGCCCAACAGCCAGCAGTGGCGCGATGCGCGCCGGCTGCGCAGCGCCGGTTTCACCATCATCCGCACCGCCCACTATCCCCAGGACCCATCGTTTATGGATGCCTGCGACGAACTGGGACTCTTTGTGATTGTGGCCACACCAGGCTGGCAATACTGGAACAAGGCGCCCGAATTTGCCGAAAAAGTGCAAAACAACACCCGCGAGATTGTGCGCCGCGACCGCAACCACCCTTGCGTGCTGATGTGGGAACCTATTCTCAACGAAACCCGGTTCCCAGAGCAATTTGCCCTCGACGCCCTGCAACTGACCCGTGAGGAATTCCCTTATCCCTATCGCCCCGTGGCCGCCGCCGACATGCACTCTGCGGGAATAGCCGACAACTACGACGTAGTATATGGCTGGCCTGGTGACGATGAGAAAGAAGACCGTCCGCGGCAATGTATCTTCACCCGCGAATTCGGCGAACTGGTTGACGACTGGTACGCCCACAACAACTTGAACCGTGCCAGTCGCAGTTGGGGCGAACGTCCGCAGCTGGTACAAGCCATGTCGCTCTCGAACAGCATCGACGAGATGTTCCGCACGACAGGGCAGTTTATCGGTGGTTGCCAGTGGCATCCCTTCGACCACCAGCGAGGTTATCATCCCGACCCCTACTGGGGTGGCATATATGACGCTTTCCGCCAGAAGAAGACCGCATTCTGGGCTTTCCGCAGCCAGTCGCCCGCCACCTATAGTCATCCCGATGTGGAATGTGGTCCGATGGTTCATATCGCCCATGAGATGACCCAGTTTTCCGACAGCGACGTGGTGGTTTTCAGCAATTGCGACTCAGTGCGTCTCTCCATCTACGATGGCGAACGGCAATGGGTACTGCCAGTGCTACACGAGGCGGGGCATCAACCCAACAAACCCGTTGTATTCAAGGGGGTCTGGGATTTCTTCGAAGCCCGGCAACACAGTTACTACGAGAAATCATGGCAGAAAGTGAACATGGTGGCCGAGGGCATCATTAACGGGCAAGTTGTATGCACCGACCGCCGTATGCCCTCACGCCGCAGCACCCACCTGCGTCTGTACGTAGACGAGGAAGGCCGGCAACTAACTGCCGACGGCAATGACTTTGTGGTGGTGGTTGCCGAGGTGACCGACGATAGTGGCCATGTGCGCCGTCTGGCAAAAGAAAACATCCGATTCAGCGTGGAAGGCGAGGGCGAAATCATAGGTGACGCCAGCATTGGCGCCAACCCGAGAGCAGTGGAATGGGGTTCTGCCCCTGTGCTCATTCGCTCTACCCGCCATGCCGGCAAGATTACCGTCCGTGCAAGTGTGGAATACCCTGGAACACATGCCCCGACTCCGGCAGAAATCACATTCGAGAGTGTGGCTCCCACCTATCAGCAATGCTACGAGGCAAGAGGCATAGTCAACTCAGCGAAACCAGGTGATAAGCCATCGGCTCCCAACCCATCATCCAACCTCAGCGAGGAGCAAAAACGCAAAATGCTGGAAGAAGTGCAACAGCAACAAGCCGACTTTGGCATCCAGTGAAACCACTTGCCACCCAATAGATGCGAGCACCTGCCAGAAAAATGGATATGGCAGATTATTAAAAAAACGTCGGGTGCGGAGGATGAGAAACCATCACAAAACCTCAAGAAATCATGAGAAAAACAAAATTATTGGCACTCCTGACCATATTGCTGACCACAGCGACCTTCACTGGCTGTCGGCATGGCGGGCAACAGGCATCAACAAACAAAGGCGACACTCTGCGGATGAAATACGCCACACTGCTGCATATCGTGCGCCATGGAGGTGGTATGACAACGGTAGAAATAGACAATCCATGGAAAGCGGGAAGTACTCTGCACCGATATGTCCTTGTTGACAAAGACAGCGTGCTGCCCTCTCCCCTGCCTGATGGAACATTGATACGCACACCTGTGAGCAAAAGTGTGAATTTCACCGCCGCCCATACCCAATTGTTGGAATGGCTGGGTAGCGAGAACAGTCTGACAGGAGTGGCCGACCTGAAATACATGTTGCTGCCATGGGTTCACGATGGAGTAAAAGCAGGAAAGATAGCCGATTGCGGTGAAGCCATGAGTCCGGTTATCGAAAAAATCATTGAGATTGAGCCCGACATCATCATGTTGTCTCCCTTTGAAAACTCTGGTGGTTATGGCAGGCTTGAGAACATTGGGATTCCCTATGTGGAATGTGCCGACTACATGGAGAAGTCGCCTCTTGCCCGTGCCGAATGGATGCGTTTTTACGGAATGCTTTTCGGCAAAGAAAAAGAGGCCGATGCCCTTTTTGCCACTGTAGACTCGGCCTACTGCGCACTCCGCGAACAAGCCTCCCGCACCACTTCCAGCCGTTCTATCATCACCGAGAAACTCACAGGCTCTACTTGGTATGTAGCCGGAGGACAAAGCACGGTGGGGCGTCTGATTTCCGACGCTAATGGTCGCTATGCCTGGTCGGCAGACGAACACAGCGGCAGTCTCGCCATGACCTTTGAGACGGTGCTCGACCGTGCCGGTGACGCCGACGTATGGATATTCAACTGGTTTGGCTCCGGTGACCTGACCTACGACCGCCTGGCCTCGGAATATGCCGGCTATCGTGAGATGAATGCTTTCAAAAATCATCAAGTGTGGTATGTAGACACCCAACGGGTACCCTATTTCGAAGAGGTGTCGTTTCACCCCGACTATCTACTAAGAGAATACATGGTGCTCCTGCACCCAGAACTCGGTCTTGGTGAAACGAAATACTATCGAAGTGTGAAGATGAAGGGGAATTAAGCAAAGGAATGGAACAGAAAAGGACACGTGGGAAAGGCATCTATTTCTGCCTCTTGATGGCGGCAGCCATCATTGTGCTATTTGCGCTCAATCTGCTTACAGGTTCCATCAGCATCCCGTGGGAAGAGGTGATAAACATACTGATGACAGGCAAGTCGGAAAAAGCGTCATGGGCCTACATTGTGCTGGAGACCCGTCTGCCCCAGGCACTGACCGCCACCCTTTGCGGTGGAGCGCTGGCAGTGAGCGGTCTGATGCTGCAAACAGCCTTCAAGAATCCATTGGCTGGTCCATCTATTTTCGGCATCAGCGGTGGTGCCGGACTTGGTGTAGCCCTGGTGATGTTGTTGCTTGGCGGTTCGGTTGCTGCCGCAGGTATCGAAGCCACCGGTTTTGCCGCCATACTTGCAGGCGCCTTTGCCGGCGCCATGGCTGTCACACTCTTGATTTTCGCCCTTTCCAACATCGTCCGCAACAGCGTGATGCTACTGATTGCGGGTGTAATGATAGGTTTCATGTCATCGTCGGTGATATCGCTTTTGAATTTTTTCGCCACCGAGGAAGGGGTAAAATCCTATACTGTGTGGGGAATGGGCAGTTTCAGTTCGGTGACGATGGAGCATATACCCGTCTTTGCATCGGTAACAGCAACAGGCTTGCTTGCTTCGCTGCTACTGATCAAACCCCTCAATGCATTGTTGCTGGGTGAGGAATATGCGGAAAATCTGGGTGTGAAGACCGTGAGGGTGAGAAACTGGTTGCTGATTGTAACAGGGCTCTTAACAGCAGTGACAACAGCATTCTGTGGTCCGATATCCTTTATCGGCCTGGCTGTACCACACATTGCCCGTCTGCTGCTGGGCACAGAGAATCATCGTGTATTGCTTCCCGGCACTATTCTAACGGGCGCCGTAGTGGCATTGGTATGCAACCTGATCTGCCATGCCCCAGGCGAGAGTGGTGTCATACCACTCAACGCCATCACTCCGCTGATAGGCGCCCCAGTGATTATCTACGTCATTATCCGCGGGAAGCGGTAAGCACAATCATACCCCGTCGCTATCGCTGTCTTCTTCCAATTCGGCCGGTTTCTCGTCAAGTTCAGATTTACGTATCGTCACATCTCCCATTCTTGAGATGATGACATCAAAAGTCACGAAATCCTCACTAAGTTCGTCGGGACTGCCCACGCTTGCCTTAAAAATCAGATTGTCGCGGTCGGCCGAATCAAAAACCACTCCGAGCAACACGCATCTCTGTGCATACTCCTTGGTGATATGGTCCTCGAACATACTTTTTCGGAAAACCCGCTCGAAAAACACGCTTCCGTCGGCTCTGGTGACAGTGACCTTGACCAAATTGTTGCGATAGCGGCGGCCATCGGCATCGGTCACAACCGAAAGCGTGTCGTTGGTGTAACGATGTATCCCCATCTTGTAGACACTTCCCACCCAACTCACAGTATCGGAAAAGTCAGTGGCATTGACGGTGTGAATAATGGTGTCGGGCACAACCTCCTCACGGGGTGGAACGATAATATTAGTATTGACGGAAGTCTTTTTTTCTTTTTTACATGCAAAAAAGGAAAACACAAGCACTGTCAAAAAGAGCAGTATGACATTTTTTTTCATCGGTCTGATATATTTAGGCTGCAAAATTAATGATTTTTGGAAATAATCCTTATCTTTGCACTATAAATTTTTATCAAGTATGCGCAAACTCGCTTGTTTTTTGATGATGCTTGCCTTGCTCAGTTCCTGCGATGGCAACCAAGAGAGCCAAGCCACAGGCAGTGCTCCTGTCGACACATTGCGTATTCTAGTGAATCGCATACAGAGATGCTCGAAACTCTACACGACAGAGTTCCAAATCCGCAAAATCATCACTCACAACGACGAACTCCGCCTGAAAGGCAGTGTTCTTGGCTACTCCGTGAACATGCCCATGCCTGCCAGCGACCGCAATATAGCCATCCCCATCGACGCCACTGTCAAAGGGTATATAGACTTCAGTCAGTTCAGCCGTGAGAGTGTGCGGAAGCATGGCGACCAGATAGAAATCATCCTCCCTGACCCAGAAGTGGAGTTGACCAGCACGAAAATCGACCGTAAGAGCGTCAGTGAGCATGTGTCATGGTTTCGTTCCGACTTCAGTGACAAGGAACTCACCCTGTATGAGCGTAAAGGCCGGGAGATGATTCTAAAATCCATCAACGACCTTGACATAGCCGAGCGGGCGCGCCTGAGCGCTACCCGTGTGTTGATTCCCATCATCAATATGCTGGGGTATGACGAGAACAACATAGTGATTACTTTCCGCAAGGATTTGGATTCCCAGCAATTACGCATCATCAGCCCAGTGAATTAGTAATTATGAGATCTCCCTACAATGAAAACACCAAGGCCAAGCGCATCCTGACAGTCATCACCGTGATTGCCCTGATAGCCATGGTATTGGTGTTGGGTCTGAAATGCTCGAGCGACCATATAGAGTTTGGCCCGAGCAATGAAAACGTGGAAGACTCCCCCATCCAGATTCAGTCGATGATTGATATCGGCCAGTGGGAATTTCTCACCGTGGACTTGGAAGAGATTGCCGACACTATGGCAAGTCGCACCTTCGGCAGCGACCGCAAATTGATTCGCATTTACACTGGGCGTATGCGTCTGGGCATAGACCTCTCAAAAGCCGGGGAGGACTGGGTCAAGGTGAATGGCGACTCGGTGGATGTGACACTTCCCCATGTGACATTGCTCGACAACAAATTCATCGACGAGACCAAGACCGTTGCCTTCTTCGAGATTGGTTCCTGGGACCAGGCATCGCGCGACGCGCTCTATCATCAGGCCTACCGCAAGATGCTGACCCGCGGGCTGACCACCCAAAACATTGAAATGGCAGAGGCTAATGCCATCAATCAATTTACCACACTTTTCAAGTCGATGGATTTCAAGCAAGTGAATGTTCATTTTTAATAATTCCTTCCTATATATTATATAAAGACATGCAATTTTTTGACGAAATACTAAAATCAATCAATAGTTTTTTATGGGGCTGGCCCATGATTATCCTTCTGCTGGGCACCCATATTTATTTAACCATAGTGCTGAAGTTTCCTCAGCGTAAAATTTTCAAAGCCATCAAGCTCTCGTTTACGAGAGACAAGGAATCGAGCGGCGATGTGTCACAGTTTGGAGCCCTGGCCACCGCACTTGCCGCCACCATCGGAACGGGCAACATCGTAGGTGTGGGCACCGCTATCGCCCTGGGCGGTCCAGGTGCTGTGTTCTGGTGCTGGCTGACTGGTGTCTTTGGCATTTCCACCAAATATGCAGAGGGTCTGCTGGCCATCAAATACCGTGTGAAAACAGCCGACGGGAAAATGCTTGGTGGTCCGATGTATGCACTTGAGCGCGGTCTTGGCCTGAAATGGCTCGGTATTCTGTTTGCGCTCTTTTGTGCGCTGGCCTCATTTGGCATAGGGTGTACGGTCCAGGCCAACGCCATCTCTACGCTCACTTACGAGACCTTCCATATTTCGCCTTTTATTGTGGGTGGATTGGTCTGCTTACTGGCAGCAGCCGTCATTCTGGGAGGTGTGAAGAGTATAGCCAACGTTTGCAGTGCTTTGGTGCCATTTATGGCCATCTTCTATGTTGTAGGCTGTATCTATATCATGTTCATAAACGAGGCCTATGTCTGGCCTGCTATCAAACTCATCGTGGAATCCGCCTTCAATCCCACTGCTGCCGGGGGTGGTTTCGTAGGCGGTACATTCATGATAGCCGCACGATATGGTATCTCGCGCGGACTGTTCTCCAACGAGTCGGGTATGGGTTCGGCCCCTATCGTTGCAGCCGCTGCGAAGACACGCAACCCTGTGCGCCAGGCCTTGGTGTCAAGTTCCGGCACATTCTGGGACACGGTGGTGATTTGTGCCATCACCGGCATCGTAATCGTAAGCAGTGCACTCGCTCACCCCGACATCGACTTTACCGACGGCGCCACATTGACAAAGAGCGCCTTCTCCAAAATACCATTCTTGGGCAGCACACTTCTCAACATCGGACTATTCACCTTTGCTTTCAGCACGATTCTGGGATGGAGTTACTATGGAGAACGCGCTGTGGAATACCTGAGCAACAAGAAATGGACACTGGTATATCGCATACTGTATATCATTGCCGTGTTCGCCGGCAGTGTCATCAGTCTCAACGTCGTATGGGATTTGGCCGACTGTTTCAATGCCCTGATGGCCATCCCCAACTTGCTGGCATTGTTGCTTCTAAGCAAAGTGCTCATCCGGGAGACCAATCACTACCTGTGGAAGGGCAATCTGGACGAGCAAATGGAAGATTTGAACGAAGTTAACAAAAGTGAGTAAAAAAGGTACTTTCAAGGAATAATAAAACTCAGAACCTATAAAGCCATTAACGAACATGAAATGTAAATTGTATTTAGCGTGTGCCGCCCTGATGGTGGTAGCATGCACAACAGCACAAAACCCAAAATCTGAAAATATGGATACATTCAAAACAAAATCGGGGAAGAGCCTGACGGTGAATCCCATCAAGCATGCGAGTATGGAAATCGTCTTCGACGGACGTATTATCCAAGTAGACCCAGTAATCAAGGGAGCTCAGCCCGTGACCGACTACACAAAGATGGCAAAGGCCGATTTTATTCTCATCACTCATGAGCACTACGACCATCTTGACAAGCAGGCAGTGGAAGACCTGCGGAAAGAGAGCACCGTAATTGTAACGAATGCCAACTCTGCCGCCATACTTGGCGAAGGCGAGGTGATGGCCAACTTCGACTCTCTGAAACTCGCCGACGACCTGATGTTGTATGCCGTTCCGGCTTACAACACCACTCCTGGCCACACGCAGTTCCATCCCAAAGGTCGCGACAACGGTTTTATTCTTGTGGCCGATGGTCTGCGCGTCTATATTGCCGGTGACACTGAGGACATCGAGGAGATGAAAGAAATAAAAGACATCGACGTGGCTTTCCTGCCTTGCAACCAACCCTATACGATGACACACGCCCAACTGCGCCACGCCGCAGATATGGTACAACCCAAAGTGCTCTTCCCTTATCACTTTGGCAACACCGCTCCTGAGGCCATGACCAAGGCACTTGAAGACACGGGTATTGACGTAAGAATCAGAAATTTTCAGTAATTGTTTAAAGTAAAGCAACAGAGAAGTTAAAAGGACATAACGTCTGCTTCTCCAGAGCATTTCCCTCTTCACTTACCTCTTACCAATTACGACTTTTAATAGTTATTCGAGAACTCCCCGGTTCATAATGCGAACTGGGGATTTATTATCTGCGCCATGATAAACAGACAAAATTATCATTACTTTGCGGCATGAGACATTTATTGATTCGCAGTGCCATTACCCCATGCGTTAACTATTCAGCGAATAGTGAATGATGACTTTTCCTTTTCCTCATATGCCTTGATTTTTTATCCCTCAACATCACACTAGACAAACATACAAATTTTCCTCGGAGAACACAAGCAAAGCAGGTGGTATTTTACACAACTATCTGACATACAGAATGTTATAATGTTAAACTTTGTAAATTACTTGTATTTTCTCATTCTGTTTTATACCTTTGCGGTCATGGAGGGAAATGTATCTGACATATCTGAGGCATTGTCGGTCTTGACGGAAGAACTACGCATGCTACGCGCTAGTAATGACGCGCAGTATGCCGAAATTTGTCGTCTGACCCGTCTTGTTGAAAGTCTGAATGCCGAGATTCGCAAGCGCGACAAGAAGATTGAGGAGCTGCAGGACCGGCTCTCCAAGCATGATGACCCTGACAAAAACTCCACGAACAGTAGCACACCTCCCTCGAAGGAGAGGATGAAGGACGAGGTTGTCAGGCGGACCAAGACACTCCGCAAGCCGACTGGCAGGAAGCCCGGCGGTCAGGAGGGGCACAAGGGCAGCACCTTGAAGAAGGTTGTGTCACCGGACGAGACTGAGGATGTCTCAGCAAACTACTGCACCAGATGCGGCTCGTCGCTGGAGGACAGCGAACGCGTACTGGACTATGTGACGCAGGTCGTGTCTATACCGGAGCTGAAGCCTCTGGTGAAGGAGATGCGACATTACATCACTGTATGCAGGAAATGCGGCGAACGCATCCAGTCCCACCCTCCCCGCAGGCGCGGCAGCAACGCGGTCGTTTATGACGCGAGCGTCAAGGCCCTCGCCGTGTATCTCAATGCCGTCATGTTCCTCCCCTACGGCCGCATTGACAGGTTTTTCAGGGAGACTCTCGGCCTTGTCATCAGCCAGGGGTCCTTCGTCAACTGGGTGAACGCCGCCAAGAAAAACGCGGAGCCGGCCATTGAGAGGATAAAGGAACTCATCATGCAGTCTGCCGTTGTCGGGTTCGACGAGACCGGCATGTACTGCAACAAGAGGCTCGACTGGACATGGATAGCGCAGACCGTCTACTTCTCATTGTTCTTCCATGGAAGCGGAAGGGCGGCAAAGGAGCTGGAGAGCCGATTTGGGAACTCAATGGAGAGGATGACCGCCGTCACGGACAGGCACAGCGCATATTTCGCGGTGAGCCCCTCCCGGAACGGGAGGTCACCCGCGAAGACGCCACCGTCTTCAAGCAGGGCCAGCAGACCATGTCAGACATCGTCCTCAAATACTACGCCGACGACTTCAGCCAACCCCGCCAGCACGCCGCAAGAAACGGGAAGGGCCGATGATCCGGTAAGCTGAAGAAGTATAGCAAAAACAGACTATGAGTATGAAGTGATTATTACGACCTCCGGAGCCATTCAGACATAAACTTATCGTAAACTTCGTAAATGCCTTGTTGATGCGTAAGCAACTGCTTTTCTGTAAGGGTTTGAGCAAACTTCTGCACACTGCTGACCATGGACAAAAGTTTTTTATTCACTCTTCCAAAAAAAATTATCCAAAATAGATTATCCAAATCGGATAAAAGTGCAGTAGGCCTTATAAACATGGTCGCCGAATGCCAGAAATCCATTGAAATCAACTTGGAAAGTTCGGGCGAATTCAACCTCAAGGCACTTCACAACAATGATTCCATACAGATGAATGTGGCCGGTGATACGGATGGCATATGCAACAGGCTCGCTCCATCGACGAAGATAGACCATCTACCCTTCGTATAACAGGACTGAATACCAATATCAAAATAGCCAAATTGCTGCGCGCTATGCTCCTCTCTATTTAAATCATGGCATCAGAGCCTTTTCCCGACTCGGGGTTCTTCTTTTTCGCTTGTCATATATTATTTTGGGGGAAACGGAGTAATCGCGTATGCTGTTGCGAGGTTTTCCGTTTGAGTCATGACTGAAGCCTATACACATCCTCTCAAATACGATTTTCAAAGTATCGTCTTCATAGTTGAGGATGTCATAACAATCATCATAAACAAGAGCGTTGCCCCAACCTTCTTCATGTCCCGTTTTCTTCAACATGTTTGTGAGAATCTGATCATAAGAAAGATGATAACCATCAGGCAATAGCAATTCCTGACGGTCAGTAACGTATTCATTGGTAAAACTGTTCTTATCCAAGATATGGTAATCGCAAGTATCAATATCCTTTTTTAAGGATTTCCAAATATATTCTATACTATCTTGCTCCATTCTCTTTTCCCCATTTTCATTGTATAGTTCATAGGTATCATATTGCCCATGCACTATAATCCGGTCATTGTTCTCGTCATAAATCATATACCTTATATCTACATCTGCATTCTTGTCGTCCCAGTGTACGGTTATAAAAGGAGGATTGTAGGCATACGTTCCCTTATAAACATCATTACGATGCCCCACAAAGTCATACGAATAAAGATATGCCTCCATATGGCTGTCATCCACCATACCAAGTTCAATACCATCGCAGCAACCATAATTACCTGAGTAAAGCTTTCTATACTTGGAACGTTCTGCTGAACAACCACTCATAAAGAGAACAATAATAAACAAACCTTGCAAAAATGCAATAGACATACTTTTGTCCTTCTTCATAATCCTAAATTCCGCAGCACTTTAGTTAAACATTTTTAATAAGTTCCTGAGCAACAAAAAGTTGCTCAGGATTTTGCCATGTCAGATTTTTCACTTACCTTAGTGCTGCAATTCAAGACAAGCAAAATCATCAATGGCATGGCAAATATATGCATTAAATCTCAGAAAATCACTCCTTTCGGTGGAATTTTTCACGTGATGGAGAAATTTGACCATTACATCGGTCCTGTTGTTGACGGTGAGCTGGGGCTTCGGTGCACCACTTTCGGATACCAATACAGCGAAATAACACGCTCGCTGATGAGCGTATACTTCTGTGGCGGTGACTGCGTCGAAGACGTGACAAGCCACTTGATGCCCCATCTCTCGCTCCATCCCACCCTCCGCACCTGCTCCTCGGACACCATTCTTCGCGGCATCAAGGAACTGAGCACCACCAACACGACCTACACCTCCGAGACGGGACGCAGTTACGACTTTAATACAGCAGTGAGATTGAACAGGCTTCTCGTGAAGATACTCGTGAGCACCGGCCAACTTCCTCAACTACCAGGTATGCCTTGCCCACCTGCTCCGGGAGCTGCAATACCTCAATGAGCTTGATGGTGAGCAGCAGTGGTCGCGAAATCTTGAGAAGCTCTTACAGGAGGCCATACACGAGAGAAACGAGAACCCGCAGGCCGTCATCGACAAGAAGCCGTGGCTGAAAAGGCTCGATGCCCTGCTTAAGAAAAGTCTCGAAGGGATGAAGGAGTAATTCGAAAAACTCAGAAAGGGACTGATCAAATGCAGGGAATACATATTCAACTTCCTTGAAAACCCCGCGATTCCTCCAGACAACAACGCCAGCGAACGAGGACTTAGGAAAGTGAAAATCAAAATGAAAAACTCAGGAACTTTCCGTTCCGACAAGGGGGCGGATGCCTTTCTTGACATACTGTCCATTGTGGAAACAGCCAAAAAACACAATCAATCAACATATGGCGCTGTTCGAGCTTTGTTCTAAGTTCGAACAGTACCATATGCGATTCGCTGAATAGTTACCCCATGTGTTAAATGTGTTAAATTTACATAAAAATTCTCTTTTAATTCAACAAGGTAATAATATTTTTATTAATTTTGCAACGATTTAGCAATGTATTTTATTATTAGTCTGATATTCAGACCGTTAGATGTTTTTAAGGTAGATTAGATGAGACAGTTAAAAATCCAGAAGAGTATTACAAACCGTTCGAGCGAGGCACTTGACAAGTACCTTGTTGAAATTGGCCGTGCCCCATTGATTTCGATTGATGAGGAAATAGAACTTGCCCAAAAGATTAAGAAAGGTGGTCCGGAGGGTGAGCGTGCCAAGGACAAACTCGTGACAGCAAACCTTCGTTTTGTCGTATCTGTTGCCAAACAATACCAGCATCAGGGACTTACCCTCACCGACCTCATTGACGAGGGAAACATCGGTTTGATTAAAGCCGCACAGAAATTCGACGAGACCCGTGGTTTTAAGTTCATCTCCTACGCAGTATGGTGGATCCGCCAAAGCATCCTACAGGCCATAGCCGAGCAGAGCCGCATCGTACGACTTCCATTGAATCAAGTAGGTTCGCTTAACAAGATCAACCATGAAATCAATCGTTTTGAGCAAGAGAACATGCGCCATCCCTCAGTTTCCGAACTGTCGGACGCAACGAAACTCGACGAGGAGAAGATTGGTCAGAGTCTGATGGCCGACGGCCATCATGTGTCTATCGACGCCCCCTTCCAGGACGGCGAGGACAATTGTATGCTCGATGTGATGCCCAGTGGCGACGACAGCCGCACCGACCGCTATGTTGACCATGAGTCCATGGCTCTTGAACTGGACTCCGTGCTGAACAAGGTGCTCAAAGACCGTGAGATTACCATCATCCGCGAGTGCTTCGGCATTGGCCGTCCGGAAAAAGGTCTCGAGGAAATTGGCGACCAACTTGGTTTGACTCGTGAGCGTGTTCGCCAGATTCGCGAGAAAAGCATCGCAAAATTGCGTGACAGTGGCAATGCCAAGATATTGATGAAATATCTGGGCTAAACCATACTCCACCCCATTATTCAAATCCCCCGCCTGTCAGACAGGCGGGGTAACTACTCAGTCATGTGCCATGACTTCTTAGGAGGTGGGAACAGCACCTCCTAAGAAGTTATTCTTTCGATGAAATCTTTATCAGGGTTATCCTCAATCATTAACTGGTATAGCGTATCGAATTT
>Ga0247611_10003180_pt1 | contig 24837 bp, 22 predicted proteins | sample 177DNAGHGhighgp2_FD_192422 | JGI IMG/M metagenome (GOLD analysis project Ga0247611, IMG submission 192422) | Sheep rumen microbial communities from Palmerston North, Manawatu-Wanganui, New Zealand - 1770 DNA GHGhigh gp2 | ecosystem: Host-associated > Mammals > Digestive system > Stomach > Rumen... | reverse complement strand
AAAGCCCCCAGCACATAGTCTATCTGGCGGCCACGGCTGAAGTTGTTGCCCACCCCCACGCGCAGACGACAGTAGTTCGAGCCGCCCAGCAGCTGCTCAATATTGGCCAGGCCGTTGTGGCCGCCGCCGCTGCCCTGTTTCTTCATGCGCAGGGTACCCAGCGGCAGGGCAATGTCGTCCACCACCACCAGCAGGTTCTCCTGCGGCACCCGCTCGGCCTGCAGCCAGTAGCGCACCGCCTCGCCGCTGAGGTTCATATACGTCGTGGGCTTTATCATCACCACCGTGCGCCCCTTCAGGCGGAATTCCGTCCGGTAGGCCTTGCGCTCCAGCGTCCACCGCACCGGCTTCTCGTCAGTGCTTGCCGCCCTGGCCAAAGCCTCCACCACCATAAAGCCCGCATTGTGGCGCGTACCTTCGTACTCCTCGCCCACATTGCCCAAACCCACTATCAGATATTTCATACTATAGTCCGTGTCGTCGTACAATCTCGTCTCTTCATATCGCTTCTCTGCCCCTTTGGGCAATACCCCAGCCTCCTCCCCTCGCCCCTTGGGCAATGCAGTGTCGGCTGATTTACAGCGAGAAAAGAGTCGTCTAATAAAGTTCATTATATATAATACTAATTTGCAAAGATACAAAACTTTGGCAATACGGACAAAAAAAATCTCAATTCTAAATCCTGAAAGCCGCGTGGAGGCGCATCCAGAATTCGACATAAGCCACTCCAGCGTAGTGGCCTGGAACAAACATCAAAAAGCCGAAGCCGAGTGGAGCAGAGGCCACCACCGCAGCCCTTGCCCTCTCCCCTATTGCTCCGAGAGGATTTCGGTGACCACGAACTGGCTGTTGCCGCGCCAAGGCAGTGTGCCCATGTAGCGCTTCCAGCGCAGCTCCACGTGCTTGCCCGAAGCCCGCATCAGCCGCTCGGCCACTTTGGGGTCAGTTACGGAAAACTGCAGCTCGTTGGAGTGCAGCCCCTCCGTGCTCTTGCCGCTCGACCTGAAGCCGCTCTGTATCATCTTCCCCTCGTAGGTCTTGAAAATAATGCCCTCTCTCTGAAAGTAGTTCAGGTCACCGGCATTCACACCCGTGCTGTAAACAAAATAAAAGCGGAAAAAGACAAATGCCGCCAACACCACCACAACAACCGATATAACGGTGGTGATAATCTTAGACTTACGCGTCATAGCCATAGTGAGTCTCCTTTTTTTACAATTTGTTTTCAAAATGCAAAAATACGCATTTTTTTCAAAACGGCAAAAATCACAGCACCCCCTTCGCGCCCAAAGCCTACCCCGCCGCCGGCGCCCCGCATCGGCGCCTTCCTCCTCCCCTGCCTGCCACGCCCTGGCTCCGCCATAAGTCTACTGAAAGGTCAGTGGATGTTCTGCCGTCCTTTGGTGTCGGAGAGAGGATCAAGAGAACATATATAGAGCATCAATAGAGGAACTATCGAGCAACAGGCGGAGCTTCAGCGAACGGAAGCCGACTGCCATGCACTGTATCGGGAGCCGACAGCCTCATGAGCGGGACAGAGGGGGGAATGGGGGGCAAGGAGTGACAGCAACACAATAAAAAAGGGTTTTGACCGTTATGGAGAGGAAGTTAAATTATAAAAATGTTTGTTATATAGTACACGATATGAAAAAGTTCTTTTGCACTGCCCTTCTGGTTCTAGTGGGGCTGTTAGGGGGGAGGCTGGCTGCCCAAACGGTGGCGACAGCACCGGCCAATGTGGTTTTTGAGGCAGTGGGCAGCGAGGTGTTTGCCCTTTACGTGGACGGCATGCCGTCGGGAAGCATTGCCTACGAGGACACACGGCAGCAGGTGACCCTGACGGGACTGACCGTGGGAGTGCACGACATAACGGTGCGGCTGATACGGCCCACGGACCGGGTGGTGCATGTGGCGCTTGAATACAGGCTGCAGCCGATACTGTGCCAAGTGAGCTACGATGCCGCCACGGGACGCCTGTCGGTGTCGGCTGAGGCAGTGGGTGCCCTGGCCGCCGCACAAGCCCCCACCCTTGGAGTGGCTCAGACGGTTCCCACGACGGCGGAGAGTGTGATAGTGACCGAGCCGGTGGTGACGCCGCTACCGCACACTGTGCACCGCCACGCGGCCACCGATGCCGACGTGCTGGACCTGACAGCCCGCATGAAGAAGACTACCTTTGAGAGCGATAAGCTGCAGCTGGCCAAGTCGTTCGTGAAAGGGAAGCATGTGAGCACCCAACAGGCAGTGAGCATTGCACGGGAGCTGCGTTTCGAGAGCAAGCGGCTGGATTTCCTGCTGTATGCTTTCGACTACTGCGTGGACCGCGAGAATTACTATACGGCCGCCGATGTGCTGGCCTTTAACGGCAACAAGCAGAAGCTGCTGAAGCGCATAGAGGTTTCGAACCCACGTCCTGTGTCCCGGCCCACGAGACGCCCCGGCCGCCGATAGCAACGGCGCAAGGGCACGTGGGGACGCTTTTTTTTCTTTTTATGTGCCTTTTTTTTCGTAATTTTGCATTTCGAAAATAATTGATAAAAGTATGAATATACTGCTCCTCGGTTCGGGCGGCCGTGAACATGCCATGGCCTGCAAAATAGCAGAGAGCGACCGCTGCTCCCGACTTTTCGTCGCGCCCGGCAACGCCGGCACTGCCAGCCTTGCCAAAACTAAAAATGTGGACTTGGACCCGATGGATTTCACCGGCATTCACGCTTTTGTGCTGTCTAACGACATCGGCATGGTGGTGGTGGGACCAGAGGCTCCTTTGGTGGGCGGGATAGCCGACTACTTTACCTCGGAGAGTTCGCTGCGGGGCGTGATGGTGATAGGCCCCAGCAAGAGGGGCGCCACCCTGGAGGGGAGCAAGGACGAGGCAAAGGCCTTTATGATGCGCCACCAGATACCCACCGCAGCCTACCGCACCTTCACCCTGGAGAACTTGCACGAGGGGAAGGAATTCCTGCGCACCCTGCAACCTCCCTACGTGCTGAAGGCCGACGGCCTGGCCGGAGGCAAGGGGGTGCTGATTTTGGACAATATAAAGGATGCGGAGAAAGAACTGCAGAACATGCTCAAGGGCAAGTTTGGAGAGGCTTCGTCGAAGGTGGTGATAGAGCAGTTTTTGCAGGGAGTGGAGCTGAGCGTGTTTGTGCTCACCGACGGCAAGCACTATCAGATACTGCCCACCGCTAAGGACTATAAGCGCATAGGTGAGGGCGACACAGGCCTGAACACGGGCGGCATGGGCTCTATCAGCCCCGTGCATTTTGCCGACAGGAGCTTCATGCAGAAGGTGGAAGAGCGCATAGTGGTGCCCACGGTTAAGGGGCTCCATGCCGAGAATGTGAACTATAAGGGTTTTATATTCATAGGCCTGATGGCCGTTGCGGGGGAAGGGGGAGAACTGGACCCCTACGTGATTGAATACAACGTGCGCATGGGCGACCCCGAGACGGAGAGCGTCTTCCCGCGAATAAAAAGCGACGTGGTGGACCTCTTTGAGCATGTGTGGCACGGAAACCTGCAGCAGACTACGGTGGATATAGACCCCCGCGCCGCTACCTGCGTGATGCTGGTGGCCGAGGGTTACCCGGGAAGATATGAGAAGGGGAAGGTAATTAGCGGCCTGAAGCAGGTGGAAGGCAGTATGATATTCCACGCCGGCACCCGGCTGGACGACCACGGAGAGGTGGTTACGAACGGCGGACGCGTGGTCTGCGTGACCTCGTTGGCCGAGAGCATGCCTTCGGCTCTGCTGCACACCTATCAGGAGCTTGAGAAAATAAAATGGGAGGGACTTTACTTCCGCCACGATATTGGGCAGGACCTTCTGAAGATGATGATTTAGCTTACGGCCTGGTCTGATAAAAAAGAGGGCGGCAAGGGGTGTCGGAAGCACCTGTTGCCGCCCTTTTTGGAATGCCTTATGAGGGATTGCCTGCCGGAGTGCTGAGCCGCCGCCAGCGGATGAGTCCGAGAATGCAAAAGACGGTGTAGACCACGTAGAGCAGGGCGGAGGCATAAAGCCCGGCACGCAGGAAGAGGTAGATCATAAGGGGTTCGACTAGGAGCCAGCAGAACCACTGCTGCCACCACTTGCGCGCTAGCATCCACATGCCCACGATGGTGAGGGCCGAGGAGAGGCCGTCGACCCAGGGGAGCTGGCTTTCGCCCGTGAGGCGCAGGAGCCACCAGAGGAGGACTGCCAGGAGCGCCACCACCAATGCCAAGGGCGGCCAGAGCCGACGGGGGCAGGAGGTGATGGGACGTTCGGGCGCGTCGGCCTTGCGTCCCCGGCCGATGAGGCCGCGCCAGACGAGGATACCATAGACCGACATGACGAAGTTGTAGAGACAGATGGAGGCATTGGCATAGTAACGGGCCTGGAGGTCGATGACGAGGTAGAAGGCCGACATAAGGAGGCTACTAGGCCAGAACCAACGGCTGGCACGATACTCGCTGACGATGTAGACTAGGCCGATAGCGGCGCCTAGGATGTCGATGGCAGAGAGCATAGGCGCGGGCTAGAAGCGGTAGATGACGCGGGCAGTGAAGTTGATGCCGGGCTGCTGGAAATAGGAGCGCTCGAAGACGACGTTTTTGTCGGTATTGGATTCTGGGTCGTAGTAGGCTCCACACCAGGCGCTAGTGCGGTAGTTGTGGTTGAGCAGATTGTTGACGGCCAGTTGGCATTCCAACTCGTTGCCGTGGCGCATATTGAAAGTGTAGGAGGCACGGGCATTGAGTAGGAAGTAGGGGTCGATGGCGGCACTTTCAAGGCCGGTGTTGTCGGCATATTGCTTGCCTACGTACTTGCCAATGAGCTGGAGTTTAGCGTTGTCAACCGGGCGATAGGTGAGAAGTGCGGCACCGACGAGGGAGGGCGAGAAGGCAAGGTTGGTGGTGCCGAAGGCTACCTGCCGATGGTCGGACCAGTCGATGTACATGAGGTCGGCCACATAGTCGACGGCTTTGTTGGTGCTGAGCGTGAGGTTGGCGTCGAGGGAGAGTCGACGGGTGAAACGGTAGCCGCCCACAAGTTCGAGACCCAGCCGGTAGCTCTTGGCGACGTTTTCCATGAGGGCATAGCCGCTCTCGGTGATGAGTCCGTTGGGGGTGAGCTGGTCTTTGTAAAGCATGGCGTAGAGATTGGCGTGGAAGTGGAAGGCTTCTTTCTGGAGTTGGTAGCCGAGTTCGATGTCAAGCATGGATTCGGGGTTGACGGGACGGCTGTTGCCGACGGCTTCCTTAATGTCGGCACGGGCGGGTTCGCGATGGGAGATGCCTGCTACGGCATAGAGACGCTGCTGGTTGCTGAGAAGATAGTTGACGCCTACCTTGGGGTTGAAAAAGAGATAGGTGGTGTCGAAGGGGATGGGGCCGTAGTCGTCGTCGTTGCCCTGGATGGTATATTTGATGAAACGGCCTTGGAGGTCGGCGTAGAGGTTGAGGCGGCTGCTGATGTCGTAGTTGAGTTTGGCGAAGAGTGCGGCATCGTGCTTATGGGAGGTGTTGAGATACCAGTCGGCAAAGGGTTTGTCGGCGCTGATGGTGGGTCCGAAGTGGTCGATTTCGCGCTGGAGCCATATCACCTCGCCGTGATGCTCGCCGTCGTAGAAGAGATAGCTGCCGCCGAGGGTGAAGGAGAGTGGCCCGCGGGCGTAGCGGGCAGAGAGGTTGGCGGTGTAGGCGTTGTTGGACATGGGTTTGCGGTAGATGAGGTCGCTATAGCGGAAGCCGAAGCGGAGGGTGTCCATGCCGTAGGAGTCGATTTTTTTGCTATTCTTGTAGCTCTCGGTGTAGCCGAAGCCGTGGGTGTAGTCGAGGGCGGCATTGAGCGTCCAGAAGTCGTTTAAGAGATAGGAATAGTAGAGCTGGTAGTGCTGCTGCTGGTAGTTGTCGGTTTCAAAAGGATAGTAGGAGATGTTGCCAAACTGGTCTACGATTTGGCCACGGCCGTTGTAGCGGGGGTCGGCATCGAGGTCAGCGGCGGAAGCGCCATCCCAGGTGATGCCGGTGTGCTGCTCGCCGAGGATGGCGACAAGCTTGAGGAGGGAACGGGTGCCGTAGTGGCTGGCAGAGAGGAAGAGGCTCTGCTGGTCGGTCTGACCGCCACGGATGAAGCCGTCGGAGGTGAGGCCGTTGTAGGCGGCGTCGAAAGAGAAGCCGTGTTTGGTGAGGCCGGAGCCGGCCACAATGCCATACTGACGGGTGTTCCATGAACCCCATGAGAGGTCGGCCGTAGCGTAGGGCTGCGGTGCGGTGTTGAGAGTTTGCAGGTTCATGGCGCCGCCGAAAGCGGCCGAACCGCCGTTGCTGGCACCCACGCCACGCTGCAGCTGCACACTCTGGCTCATGCCGCCGAGGTTGGGAATGTTGTACCAGTAGACAGTCTGACTCTCGGCATCGTTAAGGGTAATGCCGTTGATGTTGACGTTGATGCGGGTGGCATCGACGCCTCGGATGCGCATGTTGGTGACGCCCACGGTGCCGTTTTCGGACGAGGTGACTACACTGGGTTCAAATTCGAGCATGTAGGGGAGTGCCGACGCAATCTTGTTTTCCTCAAGGGTGCGACGGTCGAGGGTGGTGGTGGTGAGGGGTGTTTTGTTGTCGGCGCGCACGTCGCGAATGATGACCTCTTCGAGGGTCTTGACGCTGTCGCGCTGAGGGGTTTGGGCGTTGGCAACGCCGAAAAGGGAAACTGAAAGCGCACAGCAGGCTATCAACTGCTTGGCGCGGCTGCTGGTGGTCAGGGAAAGATAGCGACCACAGGTGTTGTTTTGTTTGTACATAATCATTTTCCTCCGCCGGTATTATCCGGATCAGGTCAAGGGTGTAATCTCAGCCATAATTAATTATAGCACCCCTAACGATTTCCATCCGCTCGGAATTAGGTTGCAAAGATACACAATTATTTCTATCTGAAAAGATTTTTTCTCCTAAACCCTCCCTTACCCGAGGCCGAAAAGATGATGGCGGAGGGCAAGCAGATAGAGTGCGAGAAGGAGGAGGCTGGCTACAGTGGCGGGCAGCGCCCATGGTTTCTTGTCGCGCAGCCAAAGGGTGAAGAGGTACAACGCCAGAAAGAGGAAGAGAAGCATGGGAAGGTCGCAATAAAGGTTGTCTAACAGGGCCGAAGGGAGCGACGAGACCCAACGAGTGATGTGGTCGACGGCCTGGAGCTGAAGGCGTAAGAAGGCGGTAAGCCACCCAGCATTGCCGGCAGCGAGGGCAAGGAGGGCGGTGGCGAGAAGCAGACCTGCAAAGGGGACGACGGTGAGGTTGGCTATGAGGAAATAGAGGGGGAACTGATGGAAGTAGTAGAGTATGAGCGGTAGGGTGGCCAACTGAGCCGCAGTGGAGAGGCAGGTCCAGCTCCAGACTTTGCCTAGAAGCCACTGAAGGGGATTGGGTTCGGACTGGGCTAAGGATGGGAGGAGTTGGAGCAGAGGGCGATGCCATGCCAGTATGCCCAACACGGCCGTATAGGAGAGCTGGAAACCGACGTCGAAAAGTTGCATGGGCGCAAAACAGAAGATGAGGACGGCAGAAGTGGCCAGATTGTTAAGGGTGTTGGGACGCTGTTCCATCATGTCGCCCACTATCATGAGGGTGAACATGACTCCTGCACGGAGAGTGGACGGAGCCATGCCTGTGAGCAGCACGAAGAACCATACGGCCAGCAGTTGTATAATGCCCTTGACGATGCGCTGCCACAGACGACGCCCCAAGAAGAAGAGACAGCCGCCCACTAGGAGTGCCATGACGCCCACATGTAGCCCAGAGACACAGAGAAGATGAGCAATGCCAGCACCGCGGAATTGCTGCTGGGTGGACTGGTCCACATCGCCACGCCAACCGAGGAGGAGAGCCTCGGCGACGGCCTGTTGCTGAGGAGTGAGGCTGAGGCGGCGCAGCTTTTGCACCCAGAGCTGTTGGATACGGGAGAAACGGAGCTGAAGGCTATGACGGGTTTCGGCATTGGTGGATAGCTGCCAGTTGCCAGAGGGGACGTAGCACTGCCAGAGGATTCCATGTCGGCGGAGGTAGCGGCGGTAATTGAACTTATCGGGACCCACCTGAGTACTGGGGAGGGAGGGTCTGGCAGTAAGATGAAGACGGTCGCCAGCTTGGAGGTTGGCGGAGAGGCTGTCCTTGGCGACGAAAAGCATGACTCGGCCGCGGACAGGGGTTCCGTTGAGCGAATCGACTTCGGCCACTGTCTTATAGCACTTGGACGTCTGCCGGGGGGTATCGCGCAAACGGACTGAGAGTGTGTGAGTCTGGTGAGTGGGACATGCTCCGAAAGGGTCGGCAGGGGCATGAAGATGGACGAGTAGGCCTCCCACCGAGGCAAAAGCCACCCAAAAGGCCAGAAGAAAAAGCCACCGGGAGGGAATGAGATAGGTGCTGAATGACATGAGGCCTATGGCCAACACTGACACGAGGCAGAGCACAAGAATGGGTATAGGGGGCAAAAGTTCGGAGAGAAAGATGCCCGCAGCGAGAGCCAAAGCCACACGAAACATGGGTGCCTGGTGGAAAAGGCTGGCAGAGGTGGGGGTATGGGAGGCGGCATTGGGCATATTTTTGCAAAAATACTAATTTTTTTCGTATTTTTGCAATTCCTCTCAAAGCATACGGCTATGGCAAGACACAACGATACTGGTAAACTGGGCGAAACTCTGGCCCAGGAATACCTTAGGAAAAAGGGATTCGCCATTGTTGAGACTAATTGGCGAAAAGGAAAGTATGAGGCAGACATTATTGCTTATAAAGAAGGGCTGATAGTGTTTGCGGAAGTGAAGACACGAAGCAGCCAAGAGTATGGAATGCCAGAAGATTTTGTTGACCGGGAGAAGCAACGGGCTTATGTGCGCATGGCTAATAACTACGTGATAGAACACGACCGGGAGGAGGAGGTGAGGTTCGACATTATTACAGTTTATATGGGCTCAAATGATTACCGAATTGAGCATTTGGAGGGGGCATTCAGCCCGATAGGACTCTACTTGTGATGGGGGCAGCGTAAAGTGCCTACAATATGTCTACACCCGAAAGGGTGAGAGTGCCCGTGAGGTAGAGAGTTATCGCATGGGTTGGACTGGTGATGCGGGGGCGCTTGTCGGTGATGCCGCCGAGAAAGTTGCTGGTAGAGATTTGCACATTGAGATTCTCCGGGCAGAGGATGGCGACACCCGAAAAATTGCAGTTGAGGGAGATGACAAGGTCTTCGGTGATGGTGGCGCGGCGAAGGTCGATCTGTACAGAGCCGAGACTGCTGCTAATGTCGGCTCCCTGGAAAACCTGATTGTCGAAATTGATTTTCTGTTCGCCAAGGGTGACGGAAATCTGTTTGATGTCTTTGCCATCGCGGCTGATACTGCTTAAGTCAACCACATCGTTCTGCGGTTTGCGCCGCCCGACAATAAGGGCTAGACCGATGACTATAATCAGAATGGCCAGGAATAGCTTGCCTACCATGCTGTATGCTATCACATTCTGGGCTGCAAGAAGAAGGAGCACTCCGATGCCGATGCCCAAAAGGGGTCCCACTTTGTTGCGCGAAGTGAAAAGGGAATAGAGGCTGGGTACGATGATGAAGAGTGTCCACCAGCCTTTGAAAATAAATGTATTGTCGATGACACCTAGAAGGTACAGCAGCCAAAGGAGACCGACAATCAGTAGGATGACACCAAGGGATACGGATGTGACTCGTTTCATAATAGATTGATTTTTTCTGATCCTTCTTTTTGCACTAGAAATTCCAGCCTAGCTTCTGATGGATGGAGGTGAAGAAACTTTGGTTGTGAAGACGGACGAGGTGAAGAGTGAATGCTTCGCGGGTGAGGATGAGTTCGGTGCCACAGGGGAGATGCTGACGGCGGGAGTCGGTGCCGAGGTTGAAGTGCTGGTTTTGTGGATGGGTGACCAGACGGAGAGTGGCGCTATCGGGCACGATGATGGGGCGGAGGGTGAGGTTGTGGGTACCGTTGGGAGTGATGACGAAGCAATGGCTATCGGGGGTGAGAATGGGGCCGCCACAGCTGAGAGAATAGGCGGTGGACCCGGTAGGAGTGGCCACGATGAGACCGTCGCCGGTATAGGTGGCTACAAAGTCGTCGTTGACAAAAAGGTCGGTGCTCAGGAGTGTGCCACCCTCGAGAAGACGGTGGAGGCTGACTTCGTTGACGACGAAGGTGTCAATCGGATAGTCGGGCTGGTTGGAAATGACATGGAGAAGAGTTCGCGACTCAATGGAGTAACGTCCGGCGAGGAGGTCGGTGACCAAGGTGGCAGTGTCGAAACGACCCGCGGTGGTGAGGAACCCAAGGTGGCCGAAGTTGATACCGATGACTGGTATCTCGCGACCTCCGATGAGGTGGACGGAGCTCAAGAGTGTGCCGTCGCCACCAATGGAAAAAAGAAAGTCGAAATGGCATTCGGGGAGGGTGTCGGCTATTTCTTCGGTTTCGACACCGTTATTTTGCAGGATGTCGCAGAGCTGCTGGTATTGTTGTCGATATGCCTCTTCAATATAACGGACGTATAGGGCTATTTTCATGAGTTGAATATTATTTTAGTGTGATTTATCTGAGAAGGAGGACTGTGCCATGATAGGAGCGGACTGTGCCGTCGGCGTGGCTTACAAGGGCGCGATAGACGTAGGTGCCTTGGCTGAGGGGTTGGCCAGAAGGGGATGTGCCATTCCAACAGTGGTCCAAAGTGTTGGTGTGGAATACGAGCTGCCCCCAACGGGTGAAGATGTCGAGCTGGTAGCCTACACTGAGCGGGGAGAGGTAGGTGGGGCAGAAAGTGCCGCATTCGGGGTGGCCGTAGATGATGGCGTTGGGGAAGAAGGCCATGGGCTTGGAAACGTCGGGCAGAAGGAGTTGCACGGTGTCGGAGTATTTCATCCACTGCTGACAGAAGTCGGGAATACCGACCCGGTAGACATATCGTCCCGCTGCTCGGTTAATTGAACGGTCGACATAATGTAGCAGTGGCGCGGACGGATTCCCACGGTCTAGGGTGGCTATAGGCTCGAAGCGGTCTTCGGACCCCTGGCTACGGTAAATGAAGCACTGGGGGAAGTCGTAATCGGGGTCGATGTCGATAGTGAGGGTGACCGATGGAATGTTTTCGTCGTATTCTGCTCCGGCAATGCGCAAGTAGTCGGCAGTGTCGCCAATGGCAAAATAGCGAGTGCGCAATTGGGAGAAAGCATGAAGGGAGTCGGTGGTGTTGTCGACGGTGAGGTAGACTTTAACGCTTTGGATTGAGAGGTCGTCGATGACGGTGTCGAATTGGAAGGGGCCGTCGGGGCCAGTCTCGTGGATATGAACTTGCTCCTGGTCGCCTAAACGATAATGAAGGCGGTATCGCCCCACACTGTCGGGCATATTAATATAACGGTTCCAAGAGCAGCTGAAATGGCGGGTGCATCCGCTGTCGGGGAAGAAAAGCGTAGGGTTGTAATAGTAGGGGGTGAGCGGACTGGCCTGGAAGCAGCTGTCAAAGGCCAGCACACGAAAACGGTACTGAGAGTCAGTGGAGAGTTCGTGGGGGCAAAGATAGGAGGTGTTTAGCCGTCCCCAAACGGTGTCGTAATCTACACAAGGTGAACCGATGCAGAGATAATATCCGATGGCGTCGGTATCGGGCGTGGGATACCATGTGAGGAGGACGCGGTCGGACACTGTGTCAACGGTGCAGATGCGCAAGGAACACGGGGCAGTGGGTACATCGTCGAAATAGTAAATACCTACCACATCGGACTGATAAATGCCATAGGGGGTGACGGCTTCGACGTAGTAGCTGACCGTATCGGCACAAACTACACGGTGAAGAGTATCAAGATACTGGGTATCGGCCACGCTGGCCACGAGCGAAAAACCCTGCTGGGCTGGGTAATGACGATAAAGAGAATAGCTCTGGGCATTGGGGTAAGAGCTCCACTGGAGATGGCCCACATTATGGCTCACCGCAACAAAACGGAGGAACTGAAAGGTCTGGGACCTGGACCTAACGGGTAGGAGCAAGACACATACAAGCAAAAGTACCCACGCATGGCGGAAACAGGGTGGCCGCTTGGAACGGATGATTATTTTGCCCGGATTGTTCATTTGAAAGACTGCATTTGCACTAGTTGACAATAGCGCCCCTGAAGGTGCATGAGTTGGTCGTGAGTGCCGCGCTCAACGATGCGGCCCTGTTCGAGAACCACAATAAGGTCGGCATTCTGAATGGTGGAGAGTCTATGCGCGACTACCAGAGCAGTACAATTGGCCATAAGGCGGTCCAGAGACTGCTGCACAAGGCGTTCGCTCTCGGTATCAAGGGCACTGGTAGCCTCGTCGAAAAGTAGTACGTCGGGGTTGCGCAAAACGGCTCGGGCAATGCTGAGACGCTGGCGTTGGCCACCACTGAGACACTCGCCACCGTCGCCGATATTAGTATCGTACCCCTCCGCCTGCTGAAGTATGAACTGATGTGCATTGGCCACTTCTGCAGCCTGCTGCACTTGGGCATCGGTGGCTTGGGGGAGGCCAAAAGCAATGTTGCCCCGGATGGTATCGTTAAAGAGGATGGTGTCCTGAGCGACGACGCCGATATGGCGGCGCAAGTCGGCAAGACACAACGTCTGGAGTGGACGCCCATCGATGAGAATCTGGCCGCTGGTGCAGTCGTAGAAACGCATCAGCAGGTCAAGCAAGGTAGATTTGCCCGAACCGGAACTGCCAACCAGTGCCACTGTGCTGCCCTTGGGAATAACGAGGTCTATCCCTTGTAGCACCTCGGTACCTGGCGTGTAATGGAAACCCACCTGGCGGAACTCAATCTGATGATGCAACCCGTCGAAAGGCTGGTCCTCGGGCAAATCTTTGACGGTCTCGGACTCCTGAAGAAATTGCTCCAAGCGATCGACACAAGCTCGGCCCTTTTTCATCAGCGATATGGCCGTGGTAAGTTCTTTGGACGGGGGTATCATGAGGACGAACATCATGATATAAGAAACAAAAAGCTCAGGGGTAAGCCCCGTGTCGCCCCGCAGAACCATCGAGGAGCCAAAAAGCAAAATGCCTATGACCACACAGTTGCCCAAGAAGTCGCTTACTGGGGAGGATAGGTCCACACGGCGCAGCACTTTGGTTCGCAGTCGGGCATAGCTCTGGTCGGCCTGACGGAATCGGGCGTTAGAAAAGCCAATGGCTGTATAGGCTTTAATTACTTTCAACCCCATAATGGTTTCTTCCATCAGCGAAGTAAGAAAGGCATTGCGCTCCTGCAATTCGAGCGAATTGCGACGCAACCGATGTGTAATGCCCGAAATAACGAAGACAATGACAGGCAACATGCAGAGCACAAAGAAGGTGAGTTTGGGACTGATATAGAAAAGCATGGCCAAATAGAGTACCATGCTGACCACAGCCGTTACCATCTGCCCGACAGAATTGAGCGTACTCTCCTCATATTCCACCATGTCACCACCAAAACGTGATAGGACATCGCCCTTGCGATTGCTTCCAAAATAGGAAAGCGGAAGCCTCATGACTTTGTCAAAAAGCTGGTTACGAATGTTGCGAACCACCTTGGCTCGTATGACGGCCATCTGCACTAAAGAGAGGTAACCGAAAATATTTTTTAAAGCATACAGCCCGAAAACTATCAGGGCAAAGAAAATGAGAGCCCGCTGGGGACCATAGGCAATAAGCCAGTCGTAGAGCTGCTGGATTGCCTGCGAAAGGAGCGAACCTCCGGCCGAAGGAACCGCGGCGGCGGCACCCTCCTGAGGAAAGAGAATCTTGACAAAGTCGGCCACGGAAAGCGCCGTGGCCATGGTAAAGACCACAGACAACACCACAAAAAACCCGTATGCCGCCATTCGGGCAGCATACGGTTTCATCTGTTGTGTTGTGAACGCCATAAGTGGGTTGCCTTGAAAAGGTTAAAAACACCTGTGAGAACCCATTGAGGTTCAGAACTCGAAGTTGGCCTTATAACCTAAGTAGTTGTGCGGGGTAATCCTGCGGATGCGCTCCTTCACGGCGGGGTCGACCTCGAGTGTGTCTACGAAATCAGAGATTGTCTGGGCAGTCACCTTTTGATTGGTACGGGTGAGCTGTTTGAGAGCCTCGTAAGGGTTGGGGTAGCCCACCGAACGGAGAATAGTCTGGATGGCTTCGGCCACTACAGCCCAGTTGTTTTCCAAGTCGTTGTAAATGGCCTGCTCGTTGAGGAGCAGTTTGCCCATACCATTCTGTAACGAAGCAAGCGATATAAGCGTGTGGGCAATTGGCACACCCACATTGCGGCTGACAGTGGAATCGGTGAGGTCGCGCTGCATACGGGAAATAGGGAGCTTGTGGCTGAGGTGCTCAAAAATAGCATTGGCAAGCCCCAAGTTGCCCTCGGCATTCTCGAAATCGATCGGATTGACTTTGTGTGGCATAGCCGAGGAGCCTACCTCTCCGGCCTTGATTTTCTGCTTGAAATACTCCATTGAGACGTATGTCCATATATCGCGGCAGAAATCAATGAGAATGACGTTTATGCGCTTGCAATTGTCAAAATAGGCAGCCATGTTGTCGTAGTTCTCAATCTGGGTAGTGTACTGTTGGCGTTCGAGTCCCAGATGGTTTGCCACAAAATCATTGCCGAAAGCGCGCCAGTCAACGTCAGGATAGGCAGCCAAATGGGCATTGAAATTACCCGTGGCACCTCCAAATTTGGCACCAAAGGGAATTTGGTCAAAATAATCCAATTGGCGGCGCAGACGATAGGCAAAGACCTTCATCTCCTTGCCAAGCGAAGTGGGAGAGGCTGGCTGGCCATGCGTATGGGCCAGCATGGGAATATCGTTCCACTCTTGGGCTCGCTGTTCAATAACCTCAAGTATGGCCTGATACTGCGGCAGAAGCACCTGCTCGTGGCATTCCTTTATGGTCAGAGGCACCGATGTATTGTTAATATCCTGCGAGGTGAGCCCGAAATGGATGAACTCCTTATAGGTTTCGAGTTGCAACGCATCGAAATGGCGTTTGAGAAAATATTCTACCGCCTTCACATCATGATTGGTAGTTTTTTCTATTTCCTTTATCTCCTGAGCATCATCATCTGTGAAATTACGGTAGATGTCGCGGAGTTGCTCGGCAAGTTTGGGGCGCTGCGAAAAAAGCTCTTTCAACGGTAACTGGGGAACATTGCCCAAGGCAATGAAATACTCTATTTCCACACGTACACGGTAACGGATAAGGGCTCCCTCGGAAAAGAATCCAGCAAGGGACTCGACTTTGGAACGATAGCGGCCGTCGATAGGCGAGATGGCGTTGAGACTATTCATAATAAAGAGGAAAAGACTATTTTAGTATCTACAATGTTTTTTGCTTAGCCGTGGGGTCGGTGATAGACTTATTGAGGAAGGTATGGGTGGAAAGCACCTTCTCAATTTTTTTGTCGTGGGTGCAGTCGATAAGTGCTTGAGCATAGAGCATATTGTGCATGTCTGTGCCCATGAGATCTATCCAACCATTTTCCAGCATTTCAAAAGCCTTGCGACGTGGACCCTCACCATAAAAACCTCCCAAAGAAAGGATGTTGATTTGGAATAGGATACCCATATCCTTGAAATGCTCCAGCACGTGCGACGAGGAACTATAATAAGGATAACGCTCGGGATGAGCCAAAATCATATCGTAGCCCTTCATCTGCAGGTCGAACAAAACCTGCTCAACACCCATCACCTGCTGGTGCAATGATAGCTCTACCAGCAGATACTTGCCTCCTATCAGGAGGAACTTATTGTCTTCTATGCGCTGCTGAAATCCCGAGTCAATTCGGTATTCACCAGCAATGCCTGTCAGTTCCGGCACCTCATCTTTTTTCACGCCATTAGTGGCGAGATCTATCTTTAAGTTATCGAAACGTTCCAGAATATCTTCCTCAACATTAGGGAAACGCGGAAACTGATAATGAGGAGTGCAGAAAATCTTGTCGAAACCGGCAGCCCGCATCACGCGCATACAGGTGGCAGTTTCCTCCTCACTCTTGGAACCATCGTCCACGCGTGGCAGCAGATGGCAATGCATATCGGTGCCCAAAGCTTCAAAAATGGGTCGTGCGGTCTTGGGTTTACTTTTAAGAAACTCGAACATAACTTTTTTCTTTTAATCTATTCTTCTTATTTCGGCTCCCAGCAGGCGCAAACGCTCATCAATGTGCTGATAGCCGCGGTCTATCTGTTCAATATTATCTATCCGGCTCTTGCCGTCGGCCGAGAGAGCTGCTATGAGCAGCGCCACGCCGGCTCGTATGTCGGGCGACGACATGCGCACCCCGCGCAGCCGATGCTCCTGATCAAGGCCTATCACCGTGGCTCGGTGTGGGTCACAAAGAATAATCTGTGCGCCCATGTCTATCAGCTTGTCGACGAAGAAAAGGCGGCTTTCAAACATCTTCTGATGTATAAGCACACTTCCCCTCGCCTGGGTGGCAACCACCAAGGCAATACTAATCAGGTCGGGGGTAAATCCGGGCCACGGCGCGTCGGCTATGGTCATGATAGAACCATCCATAAAACGCTCTATCTCGTAGTGGTCACGAGAAGGGATGAAGAGGTCGTCACCCTTCTGCCACACCTCTATACCTAACCGGCGGAACACCTGAGGAATGAGCCCCAAATGTTCCAACCCCACATTGCGTATAGTGAGGTCGCTCTGCGTCATGGCGGCCATGCCAATGAACGAACCCACCTCAATCATGTCGGGAAGCAGGCGGTGCTGGCATCCGTAGAGTTCCTTCACGCCACGGATGGTAAGCAAATTGGAACCCACACCCTTAATCTTAGCTCCCATGCTGTTGAGCATCTTGCAAAGCTGGTAGATATAAGGTTCGCAGGCAGCGTTCATAATGGTGGTAGTGCCAGGAGCCATCACCGAGGCCATGATAATATTGGCCGTGCCGGTGACCGATGCCTCATCCAGCAACATATAGCATCCCTTCAGCCGTTCAGCCTTCACCTCGTAACCACCACGGCGGAAATCGACCGTGGCACCCAGCTTCTCCATGCCTAGGAAATGGGTGTCCAAACGGCGACGCCCAATTTTGTCGCCCCCCGGCTGTGGCACAAAGGCCTGGCCATAGCGCGACAACAGCGGACCCACCAACATGATGGAACCCCTTAGGGTCGAAGCCTGTTTGGCAAATTCCTCCCCCCTCAGCACCTCCAGGTTGACCTCATCGGCTTGGAACTCATAGCTACGGCCGTCCTTCAGCAGACGGGTATCGTCGTTCAGGCGCCGCACCTTCACCCCAAGCAATTGGAGCAAGCCAATGAGCTTGTTGACATCGCTAATGTCGGGAATATTGTCGATAACCACCTTCTCGCTGGTGAGCAACACGGCACATATCACCTGCAGCGCCTCGTTTTTGGCGCCCTGGGGGAATATCTCGCCGTGGAGTTTGTGTCCACCAATGATTTCAAATGACGACATGGCTTTAAGGCTTGTTTAAACTACTATTTTTTCTTTTTCTTCTTTTTGCGGGTGCCGTTGGCGCGGCGCTCGTCGTCAGTACCCTTGAGGTATTCGCGGTAATCCAAGTATTTGAAATCTTCTGGCACATGCAATTTCTCGCCCGAAATTTTTTCCAGCTGTAGGGTGATGAGGTCGTCCTCAACCGTGTCGCTATTCCAAAGCAGGTAGTCGCGCTTCATGGCATGGGCTATCAGCCTCACCAACTCGTCGCGTTCATCCCCTTCTGGGTATTCGGCCACCTTTTTTATCATCTTCTCCATCACGGCACCATAATGGCGATAGGCCACCTTGCCCTGGGTATAACTGATCGGATGGGGCTGGAATTCCACCGTATCCTCGCGGGTGATTTCGTAGGGGAGGTCAATGTCCAATTCCCATTTGGCCAAAATCATCAGGTGCACCCAGTATTTGCGCTTATAGTCCTTCACCTCCTTCGACTCGGGGCTGATTTGCGACATAATGTCCACAATGACCGAAGCCATCTGATTACGTTTCTCTCGGCTCTCTACAGTCTTCGTGTATTCTATAAGCTTGTAGATATTGCGGCCGTAATCTATTATCTTAATTTTTTCTCGCTGTGTATTATATTCCATTTCTTTAAAAATTCCTTTTAGTGTTATCCAACCATGTTGCCCGGGCGGCATCAATACCACCCGCCAAAAAACATGGGGCTATAGGGTGCCGCCATGCGGTAATAGTCGGTAGGGCTAGCAAACATGCCCCATGGGCCATACCCGCCACCGCTCAGCCAAGCATCGTGCAGCATGAACGGCATTGTGCCCGCATGGTCGCGGATATAGGTAAATGAGACATGGAGCAGATTATTATTGCTGAATCGAAAAGCGGCCGCGGCGGAAATGGCCGTGGCGGAAACGTTAAAGGCCTCGCCGTTCAAGGGACCGTACAGTGGGGCATAGTGGCCGCCCATGTGGTAGACCGAACCCGCAAGCCAAAAGTTCTCGTTCACCTGATACTGCGCCTCCACATAACCCGAAGCCAATCCCGTGCCCCCGTTGGTCTTATAGGGAGCCAGGCTGCGTCGATTAGTACCTATGCTGTAGTTGGGGTTGAGACCCATATCAGTGGTGATGCGGAAACCGCCCAAGATAGTCCATTTGTCGTTCGGACGGTAAGCAAGCGACGGAGCGACCGAAGTGAACAAACGGTTGTCGCCAAAGGATGTCCCCAGAAATCCCGTGCTGACAGACAGGTGGGGCTCCCACTTGGACAGAATTACGGTGTCCGCAGCCGCGCTGGTATCGGCATAGGCATGACGAAAATAAGCGCCAGGGTAATAGGGCAACCACTGCGCATTCAGCACCGAGGTGAGGCCGCCCAGTATGAGGAGAGCTATGATGAGATGTGCTTTTTTCATAATTCTAGCATACTTTAATTAAACATTAACGCGCGCGCATGAATTTTATTGTGACTAAAGTTCCAATAATTTCAAAAAAGATGTGGGCACAGGCGTTTCAAACCGCAACTGCTTACCTGTGACAGGATGCGTGAAGCAGAGGCGGAAGGCATGCAGAGCCAGACGGCTTATGGGGGAAATGTCGTCCTTATAGCCATACATGGGGTCGTGCACCACGGGGTGTTTTTCCTCCCTCAGGTGCACTCGGATTTGGTTTCGGCGGCCGGTGTCCAATTTCAATTCAAGCAACGAGTAGCGGCGCGAGGTCTTCACGGTCTTATAGTGCGTAATGGCCAATTTGCCCCCATTGTCAGTAGGTGACGAGAGCACACAGTATTGGCCGTCCGTGAGCCACGATTTAATGATGCCTTCCGGAGGTTCCAACTTCCCCCAGCAGACGGCAACATAAGCCCTGTCCGTAACCAAACCTTTCCAGTCGGCCTCGAATTTTTGCGACACCTGTTTCGACTTCGAAACCACCATCAGCCCCGAAGTGTCGCGGTCTAATCTGTGGACTATGTGTGCATTGCATTTTTGATGGGTCAGATGCAAGTAACGATTCAGTACCGTGATGACGGTATGTTCCGTTGGCTTTTTACTATTGGACAGCAGCCCCTCATGTTTGTTGACAACCATCAGGTGCTCGTCCTCGTAAACAATGTCCAGGTCGCGCGGTTTCAGACGCTCTTTATACCCCGCTTTCTCTATAGTTACCACCATTCCGGGTTGCAGAGGGTAGTTAAACTGGCTCACTCTTCTTCCGTCCACACACACATTATGGGCCAACAACTCTTTCACCTTGGAGCGACTGCTCTCCGGCATCAGCTCCGTCAGGAACTGAAGTAGCTCGCAAGCCGCTTGAACTCTATATTCTGATTGTTTCACGTGAAACATTATTTTACATAGTTATTAACAATATTTGCCGTGGTTTTCAACAGGTCTCTCCCCTACCCTCACTCGTTTTCTGCGACCACATTTTCATACAAATCCACAAACTGGTATGGGTTGCCGATATGTTGGATGAATTTCATCATGTCTTCAAAACCAATTACCAAAGAGGCCGTGTTGTCGTTGGGGTGAAAGCTCACTCGGGTTGCCCCTTTCAACTGGCTGTCCACAAAAAGCGTTACCTCATGTCCTGCGTCATTCACCAAATTAAAGAGCGACACCGAGCCAGGCCTCACACCCAAATACTTCATCATGCGTTCCGGCGAAGCAAAAGTAAGTTTTCCCTGCCCCAGACGCAACTCCATGTCGCGTATATTCATATTGTGCCGTGCGTCCATCACCACCAAATAATGCCTGTTGCCTTTGTGATTTCGCAAAAACAGATTTTTGCATATCGTGGTTCCCTCTCCCCTATAGTAGTGCAACGACTCCTCAATGGTATGGACTGCCGGATGCTCGTAGTAGTCAAACGCAATGCCCAGTTCCTTTAAGCAATCGTAAACCTGTTGCTGACCTCTCATTTAATAATGCCTAACTGTTTGGACATGTCAAGCATCCGAACGATAGGCTTTTTGGCCTTCTCAATCAGCTCTTCCGACATGGTAATCTCTGGGGTCTCGTCGCGCAGGCATTTATACAGCTTCTCCAGCGTGTTCAACTTCATATACGAACAGTCGCTGCAGCTACATCCCTTATCGGCAGTCACCACCAAGTACTCCTTCTCCGGGCTCTGCTTACGCATTTCGTATAGGATGCCTGGCTCGGTTGCAACGATGAACTTTTGCTTGCCCGAATTTTTAATATAGCCCAGCATAGCCTTGGTGCTGCCCACAAAATCGGCCACCTGCAGCAAGGCACTGTTACACTCGGGATGGGCTATGATGGCGGCATCGGGGTGTTCCATCTTCAATTTTATATACGCCTCGGCCTGCATGGCATCGTGCACCATGCACACTCCGTTCCAAAGCAACATCTGGCGCCCGGTGACCGCATTGATATAGCCACCGAGATTTTTGTCGGGCGCAAAAATAATCTTCTGGTCTTCGGGCAGTGACCTTACCAACTTCTCGGCATTGCCCGAAGTGCAAATCAGGTCGGAAAGTGCCTTTATTTCGGCAGTACAATTCACATAGCTAATCACCAAATGGTCAGGATGTTCGGCCTTAAACCTAGCGAACTCTTCAGCTGGGCAACTCTCAGCCAATGAGCAACTTGCCTCCATATCGGGGAGAAGCACCTTGCGCGTGGGATTCAATATTTTGGCAGTCTCAGCCATAAAATGCACGCCGCAGAAAACGATAATGTCGTTCTCGCACTCCTGTGCTTTCTGGGCAAGAGCTAGGCTATCGCCAATATAGTCGGAGAGTTCCTGTATCTCGTCGCGCTGATAGTAGTGACCTAAAATAACGGCATTCTTCTCCTTCTTCAGCCGGAGAATCTCTCTCTTTAAAAATTCAGTATCCATGTTAGCAGATGTCAATTTAATAATCAGTTCACTTTGAATAGTACACACTATTTCACGTTGCAAATATACAAAAAAATTCCGAATTCTTGCACTGATAGAAAAAAATTATTTTTTCAAACTCTAAAATATGAAGGCTGATGCCAGAAAAATAATATCCATTCAACTTTAAATTGATTCAGCAATCTCAATTAAAAAAAAACTTTACCTCTCCCCTACCCCACTTACTATTGTCTCTTCCTTCTCAATCAGCACCCCCTATTTCTTATGACAAAACGCTTTTTCTACTGGACTTATCCTACATTTAGTTTATATTTTATTTGTGTTTTATTTATGATTGATAAACTAAATGCAAACTAAATACAAACAAAATGTAAGATAAAAGGTGAAGGAAGGGCGATGGTAGAGGGTCTGTAATGGAAGATACGGGTGTGCACTCTTAGGTGTAAGGGGTGATAGGTTGGATTTATAATTATTTTATTATTCCTTTTAAATTATTATTTTTCTTTTTTATCTTGTCAATTTTGTTGATAACTTGGCTAATGCGGTTCTTGTTTCTTTGACTTTATCAACAGATTCTAACATTTTATTATTTACTAAGTTATTAGTTTTCATTTTTTAGTTGTTTTGTCAACATGTTGTTCATAACGATCTGAACAGCCTTTTGTGAATAATTTGAAATGCAGTTAGCCCCTCTCTTTTTTGTTGATAAAGGGTGAAAAGAAGTAGTTTTTTCAACATATTTTGCTTCTTAAAAAGATTTCATTTTTTATTGACAGGTTTTTCTGAACTTTTGAACATTTTGTTTGTTGATATTTTTATATTGCTGAGTTTCTTTTTGATACCTATTAACGTTGAAAACCTGTGGAAAAGTTAATTCATTTTATTTTGAATGATTTATGCTTTTGTCGTATCTTTGCAACACGAAATAAAGTTATAAACACGCTTGTTTATGAAAGAAATTATTCCTATGGCATGTGACCATGCCGGCTATGAATTGAAGGAAGTAGTAAAAAACTATCTGATTGACAAGGGTTTCGAGGTGAAAGATTTTGGAACCTATAGTACTGAGAGTTGTGATTATCCCGACTATGCACATCAGTTGGGACATGTGATTAACGATGGTGAGTTCCGTCGCGGCATAGTTATTTGTGGCAGCGGAAACGGTGTCCAAATGACCGTTAATAAGTATCCCAACGTGCGTTGTGCCCTCTGCTGGACGCCCGAGATAGCCCATCTGGGTCGACAGCATAACGACTGCAACGTTATTTCTTTGCCTGCCCGCTTTATTTCGCAGGATACGGCCCTACAGATTGTTGATGAGTTTTTGAATACCGAGTTTGAAGGCGGTCGTCATCAGCGTCGTGTGGAGAAGATTAGTAAGTTGTTATAATAGAAATAGTTTATGACTACGCTTGAACGTACTGCCGAGAACCTGGAGGCTCTGCGGCAAGTGTTTACATGTATTGACAATACCACTCTCGAGGGTTCTGACACCCGTCAGCGGGTGCAGCAGCTTTGCCATCGTTCTCTCGAATTGTGTGATATTGATAGGGGCATTGGGCATGTGGCTGCTGTCTGTGTCTATCCTGTCTTTGTCCGTCAGGCTCGTCAATGTTTGAAAGGCAGTGACATAAGGGTTGCTTCGGTAGCGGGTGCATTTCCGGCTGGGCAGTCGCCTATTGCTGTCAAGTTGCAGGAGGTTCAGTATGCACTAGACGAGGGTGCTGACGAGATTGACATGGTTATTTCGCGTGGCTCATTGTTGGAAGGCGATTATGGTAAGGTGTATGATGAGATTGCGGCTATACGTGAAATTACTGAGAACCATACGCTTAAAGTGATTTTGGAAACTGGCGAACTTCAGTCGGCTGCCAATATCGCCAAAGCTTCGGAACTAGCTATTGAAGCTGGTGCCGATTTTATTAAAACTTCCACAGGCAAGATAGCCGTATCGGCCACGCTAGAGGCTGCTGAGGTGATGCTTAAAGTTATTAAAAACTACCACGATGCAACTGGTAAATGGGTTGGTTTTAAGGCTGCAGGAGGTATCTCTACTCCCGAAGAAGTGTTAAAATATTATCAGTTGGCAAGAGAGATTGTTGGGTGTGAACACACTACTAACCAGTTTTTTAGAATTGGTGCAAGCCGTCTCACCGAACGCTTGTTTGCTTTTTTAACAGAATAGTTTCTTAAAATATCAGTTTTTTTTTGTTATTTTGCATTTTTATTATATAACATTGATTATTTATAGATGAAACCCTTACAACAGAAACTTTCGCAGTACACTCTTCCGCAAGAAGCCAAGGCAAAAGGCGTTTATCCTTATTTCACTCCTATCTCTTCCGAACAGAATACCGAGGTTATTGTCAGCGGTAAAAAAATGTTGATGTTCGGCTCCAATTCTTATCTGGGTCTTACCAATCATCCAAAGATTAAGGAGGCCGCCAAGGCTGCTATTGATAAGTACGGTACCGGCTGTGCCGGTTCGCCTTTCCTTAACGGAACGCTTGACATTCACGTCCAGCTGCAGGACGAGTTGGCAGATTTTCTCGGTAAGGATGGTGTGTTGCTTTTTTCTGCTGGTTTTCAGGCCAATTCGGGTACTATTCCTTGTGTTACTGGCCGTAAGGACTATCTGATTTATGACGAGTTGGATCATGCCTCGATTATGGAAGGCAAGCTTATTACTTTTGCCACAACGCTGAAATATAAGCATAACAATATGGATGACCTTGAGCGCCACCTTCAGAAACTGCCACTGGATGCCGTGAAGTTGGTGGTGACAGATGGTGTTTTTTCCATGGAAGGCGATGTGGCTCCTATTGACAAAATGGTGGAGCTTTGCAATAAGTACCAGGCTACGCTGATGGTTGACGAGGCACACGGCCTAGGCGTTTTCGGACGTGAGGGTCGCGGCACTTGCGACCATTTCAACATGCTGCCCAATGTGGAGATGATCATGGGAACCTTTTCTAAGTCTTTGGCTTCGATTGGTGGTTTCCTGGCTGCCGATAAAGAGACTATCAACTACCTGAAACACAATATTCGCCCATATATCTTCACTGCTTCTATTGCTCCTGCTGCCACTGCTGCGGTGCTGGCCGCAATGAAAATTATGCGCTCCGAACCCGAACGCCAACAGGCTCTTTGGGATAACACCCATTACGCTCTGAAGTGCTATAAGGACTTGGGATTTGAGATTGGCCACACCCAGTCGCCTATCGTGCCGCTCTTTATACGCGATGCCGACAAGACTTTCATGGCCACCCGTATGATTTTTGATGCCGGAGTGTTTGTGACCCCCGTGGTGCCGCCTGCCGTACCCTCTCAGGACACGCTTATCCGTTTCGCTATTATGGCCACCCATACTCACCAACAGATTGACTTTGCCATTGAGCAGATTTACCAAGTGTTCAAGAAATTGGAAATTCTCTAATTCACCCTTATGGAAGACATTGTTATAAGAGAAG
>Ga0247611_10003179_pt1 | contig 24837 bp, 23 predicted proteins | sample 177DNAGHGhighgp2_FD_192422 | JGI IMG/M metagenome (GOLD analysis project Ga0247611, IMG submission 192422) | Sheep rumen microbial communities from Palmerston North, Manawatu-Wanganui, New Zealand - 1770 DNA GHGhigh gp2 | ecosystem: Host-associated > Mammals > Digestive system > Stomach > Rumen... | reverse complement strand
GTTTTGCGGCTTTTGAACGGACAATTTTACCTTCCGTAACGTAACAACCTGCAATTTTAGTTGTTTTACCTATTGTAAATACTTGTCTTACTTCTGCCTTACCAAGCTCAACTTCCTTTATTTCAGGTTGAAGAAGAGATAACATCGTTTGCTCTATATCCTCTAAAATTTGATAAATAATATCATATTTCTTGATTGTTACACCTTCTCTTTCGGCAGCCGCCAATGCATTTGCATCTTCTTTAACCGTAAAGCCCAAAATCAAAGCTTTCGACGCAGATGCTAACATAACGTCTGCTTCTGAGATATCACCAACACCAACGTGAATAATTTTTGTTGTAATTTCTTTTGAATCAAGTTGTGCTATTGCCTGAGAAACCGCTTCAGCCGAACCGTGTGTATTAGCTTTAATAATAAGATTAAGGTTTGGAATATCTTCTTCACCTGCAGCAGATTCTCGTCTGATATGAGCAGGAAGCATTGCTTCTAATCTCTTATCACGTTCTTTTTCTTTACGTTTTTCGACGATAGCTTTCATTTCTTTTTCGTTTTTAACTACTTCAAACTTATCACCGGCTTGCGGAACTTCTGTCAAACCTAAAATTTCAACAGGAGTAGAAGGTTCTGCTTTTTGAATACGTTCACCGCTATCTGATAACAAAGCTCTTACACGACCGCAAGCAGTACCGACAACAACACAGTTTCCGACTCTTAATGTTCCGTTTTGAACAAGCAAGGTTGCAACAGGACCTTTACCTTTATCAAGGTTCGCTTCTATTACAACTCCGGAAGCTTCAGCTTTAGGATTTGCTTTTAAATCTTGAACATCTGCAACAAGCAAAATATATTCTAACAATTCATCAATACCTGTTGCTTGAAGTGCTGATACTTTAACAGTAATTGTATCTCCGCCCCATTCTTCAGGTACAAGACCGTGTTCTGTTAACTGCTGTAAAATTTTGTCAGGATTTGCTCCCGGTTTATCTATTTTGTTAACAGCAACAATAATCGGAACATCCGCCGCTTTTGCGTGGTTTATTGCTTCAATAGTTTGAGGCATTATACCATCATCAGCTGCAACAACAAGAATTGCAATATCTGTAGCCTTTGCACCTCTGGCTCTCATTTCCGTAAAAGCTTCGTGCCCCGGAGTATCAACAAATACTATTTTCTTCTCTTGTTTATTGTCAAGATAAACCGTATATGCACCGATTGACTGTGTAATACCGCCGACTTCTGTTGCAACAATTTTGTGTTTTGAAGCACGAATACTATCTAACAGTGTCGTCTTACCATGGTCAACGTGTCCCATAATACTAACGACAGGAGCACGTTTTTTAAGAAGTTTTTTATCTACTTCGCTCAAGGCTTTCTTTTCTTCTTCTTTTTCCATTTCCTGTTCAATATATGCTTCTAAATCTTCTTCGAGAACTTCTAATCCGTATTCCGCACAAATCTTTTTGATAACATCAACATCTATAAGCTGGTTAACTGTTGCCATAACACCGTTCATCATAAGAAATTTAACAATTTCTGCCGGTGTATGCTGAATTTTTTCGGATAATTCGCTGATAGTCATTGCATGGGTAACAACTAAAGATGTTACTTCTTTAACTTCTTCTTCTTTTTGAGTTCTTTTTTTATGTTTTTGAGCGGCAGCTTTTTCTAAAGAAATTCTTTCCTGTTCTTCTTTTCTGTTAAAATCTTTGTCTTTTCTTTTTGAATTATCAGGACGTTTTTTCTGAGGACCTTTCGTTTCATAAATTTCCTGAGAAATTATATGACGCTGAATAGGTTTTTTCTTGTTTTCGTCAGTATTATTTGGTTTTGGTTTTTCAGAACCTTCTTGTTTATTTGCACCGAAAGGTTTGCGAGGTTTATCCGCAAATTTCTTCTTATCACTTTCATTCCTAAAAGGAGGTCTTGCAGGAGTTTCACTTGTCGGTTTTGCTTTTCTTACAATTTCAATCCCGCCTGTTTTTGGACGTTTTACAACTTCCACTCTTGGTCTTTGAGGTTCTTTTACAGGATCTGCCTTTTTTTCTTCGGCAACTTCTTGTTTAGGAGTTTCTTTTGGTTCAACTTTTTCTACTTCTTTAGATTTTTTGACAATAAAAGCTTTTGGTTTTGCAGGTTTTGCAATTTTTTCGCCGTTTGCAATAAAATCTTTTATTTTCTTAACCTGATCCGGAGTTAAGGTGCTTGAATGAGTTTTGCCAACGATAGAAATTTTTGCCAATTTATCCAACAAATCTTTGTTTGTTAAATTTAATTCTTTTGCTAATTCGTTAATTCTGATTGTTTCGTAACTCATCTATTAATTGTCCTTTCAATTCCGCCGGAACGGGTGTTTTTAAAATTTTTTGCAATTTATTTTTCTTAAAAGCATTTTCAATACAAGTATTATTATAGCAAAGATATGCAGATCTGCCAAATATCTTTGAATTTCCGTTTATGACAAGCTTATCGGTTGCATGTTCTTTTGTTATTTTAATTAAATCTTCCCGATTTTTTATCTCACCGCAACCAATACATTTTCTTTCTGTCATAAACCTTCCTATTCAACTTGTGCAAGTTTTTCGAGCTTTAACTTCTGATCGTATTCCATCAATAATTTGATAAGTTCATCCAAATCCCCATCAATAACTGTCCAAACATTAAGGTTATGATTTAATCTGTGATCTGTTAAACGCCCCTGAGGGAAGTTATATGTCCTAATACGTTCACTTCTGTCACCTGTACCGACTTGAGAACGTCTTAAATCGGTAACTTCCTGCATTTGCTTTTGAACTTCCATATCATAAAGTTTTGCTTTCAGGATTTGCAAAGCACGTTCTTTATTTTGTAACTGTGAACGTTCTTCCGTACAGAAAATCATAATCCCTGTCGGTTTATGAAATAATCTTGCAGCCGTTTCAACTTTATTAACATTCTGTCCGCCTGCACCACCCGAACGAGCTGTTGACATTTCTATATCTTCGGGTTTAATTTCAATTTCAACATCATCAACTTCAGGCATAACAGCTACTGTAGCTGTTGAAGTATGAACTCTGCCTTGAGATTCCGTAGCCGGAACACGCTGCACACGATGTACACCTGATTCATATTTCAATTTTGAATATACTGCATCACCTTTTATGGATATAATAATTTCGGAATATCCGCCGGCTTCACATTCTGTTTTTGAAAGAATTTGAGTCTGCCAGCCTTGTTTGTCAGCGTATTTTAAATACATTCTGGCCAAATCACCCGCAAAGATATTCGCCTCATCTCCGCCTGCACCGCCTCTGATTTCAAGCATAATATCTTTATCATCCATTGGATCCCGAGGGAGAAGAAGAACTTTCATTCTTTCTTCAAACTGAGGAATTTTTGCTTCATTTTCTTCCATTTCGGCTTTTAAAAAAGCTTTCATTTCTTCATCGGTTTCTGTGTGGAGCATTTCTTTTGCATCTGCTATTGCTTCTGTCGTTTTTTTCCACTCGTAATATACATTAACAGTTTCTTCCATGGATTTGCGTTGTTTTGATAAATCTCTAAAACGGTTATAATCCTGTATGACTGCGGGGTCAGAGAGAGTTTCTCCCAACTCAATGTATTTCTTTTCTATCTGTAATATTTTATCTAACATATCTTTCATAGCTAAAGTGTAGCAAGAACATAAAAAATTTACAAATTGCTTATGAAATGGAAATTTGATAATTAAACTTAAACATTTTCCATTCTCAATTAATAAAATCGTCAACAATGCCATAGCCAAACCTAAGTTGATATTTTCCAGTTTCAGTCTTGTTTGTGTTATATTGTATATAAAATTTTTAGGGGAAAAGTAGATGTCGGAAGGTAAAAATAAAAAATATGATTTAGTATTTAGTATTGGAAGCAGCTGTGCTTGTTCCGGAGCTTTGCGTTCTGTCAGATTACAATTTTTATCTTTTCCTTTTGATTGGGTAAAAGACGGGAGCCTAAGTAATCGTGTTGAAATAATGGAAAACGATTTTAATGACTATTTTAATAAAGAGGATTTGTTTTTTACCATAAAATACGAAGAAGATAAACTTGTATATCAAAACAAGAAAAGCGGAATAAATTTCGTACACGATTTTAAAACTGATAAATCTTTTGACGAATACTATGAATTAAATAAGGAAAAATATGACAGACGAGCAAAAAGATTATTGAATATGATAAAAAACAGTAAAAATATTCTTGCAGTTTATGTTCAGCTTCCTGATGATAATACAGTTTTAAATTCTGATGTTTTAATAAATTGCCAATCTCGTCTTCAGAAAAAGTTTCCCGAGCAAAATATTGATTTGCTGGTTGTTCAAAGTGATAAAAATCTTTGTTTTCCGGAGATGAAAATTGAAAATATTTCGGATAATATCAGAAAATTAATCTTTGATTATGAAAACATTGAACAGGATAAATTCGGTGTCAATACAAAAAAATTAAAATATATTATTGGAAATGTTGTAAAACTTTCGGGCAAAAATTTAACTTTTAAAAATAGATATTTCATCTTTTTGCATAATGTAAAAATGTTTGTCCGGAAGAAATTTTTAAATTACGAAAAACATATATAGGTTTTGGGGTTTAAATAAATTTTTTCTTTCTTCGTTCTCTTTCTATATCAAAAATACTTCTGTTATTTTCGTTTGAACCAAAATGCCTGTAATCATTATTGTTTGCTGAAGTTTTTTCTTTTGTTGCATTTACTTTTTCCGGATCTATATGAGCCTGCTCCATTATTCTTTTTTGTTTGGTTTCATTAAGTTTAGGGATAAATTTTTGGGGTGTATTTTCAGCATAAAAAACAGATAAAGGTTGAGAACATTTACCATTATAATGTGCAACAGCAGTTGCGGTAACTATTGTATTCGGATTATATGAATGTGTTCCCACCAGATTTGCCATATCGTTATCCGTCATTGACGGAAATTTTTTAAAACACATCCTTACGTTAAGTTCACCCATTTTTCCACTACTCCGCTATTTATAACCTTATATATTAAAAGTTTTTGGTTTTAGTGGAATTTCAGAAAACCGATTTTTATTAATAAAAGTTTACTATTTGTTAGATATTCTATTTAAAAAATAACCAAACAGTGTACCACCGGCTATTCCGGCTGCCAGACCAATACTTGCATTTTTTGAAAGCTCTTTAAAAATTACTTTTAATTTTTTGCCGGCTGCAATATATGTTTCCGTAAATTTTTCTTTATCATATATTTTTAAATCAGAAAACTTATCCTGTAATTCTTTTGTAAATTTCATCATATTTTTATACAATCTTGGACGAGCTCCGTAAGCCTCTCTTACTGCAGATTTAAAAGATTGTGTCCTTTCTTCATAAGGTGTATTTGCTATTTCTGCTACTTTTTTTTCTTTTTCATATACATTATTTATTGAATTTAACAAATTTTCTATTCGAGTAAATTCATCTTGAGTAATTTTCTTTTCGTTAAGAGCTTCTTTTGCTTTTTCTAAATCAAAACAACTTTTATAACCTTGCATTGTATCTGCAAAAGAAGGACTTGTTTGTGCTATTTTTACACATGATTTTTCACTTGGATGACGCCATCCGTATATTGCACCGCCAATACCACCTATTGTTGCACTTATTGGAATATAATTTTTATTATTGTTATCCATTTATAATTGTCCTTTTCTTTATTATATATTAAAGATGTAAATGTATAAAGTTGCGTTTTTCAATAAAAATATGAAGATTTTTTACAACAATTTAAACTTGTTTTTATAAAATTTTTTATTTATATTCTTTTTATGTTTGATTATAAGTTGAAGAAACTCGCTCACTTTTTACAAGAAAAAAATTTTACCGTCGCAACTGCGGAATCTTGTACCGGCGGTCTATTAAGTTCAAGATTTACTGATATTTCGGGAAGTTCAGAGTTTGTTAAACTAAATTTTGTAACTTACGCAAATGAAGCTAAAAAAGAGGTTTTGGGTGTACCTGATGAAGTTTTATCTTCTGTCGGAGCCGTGAGTGAAGAGTGTGCATATCATATGGCTTTTGGTTTACAAAATAAAACCGGTTGTAATCTTGCTATTTGTACAACAGGAATTGCCGGTCCGACAGGAGGAACAAAAGAAAAACCTGTAGGACTTGTTTTTATCTCCGTATTTTTTAACGGAAAAATTACAGTACAAAAATTCTTACTCCCAAAATTTTTACCGAGAAAATTAATGAAATTTATGTTTTCTCAAAAAGCCATAGATTTGGCATATAATGTTATTTTTTCTGACAAAAATCATGTATAGACAATCGAAATTTTAAAAGTTATAATATCTTTATCGGAGAGAGTAGAATGATAACAATTGGTATTCCAAAAATAAGAAAAGAGAAGAAAAAGGCTCGTCTTTCCTGCGAAATAGAAATTAACGACGAAATTAAAATTTTGTGGGTTGAAGTCGATGAAAAATATGCAAATTATCTTGTAAAAGACAGATGTGATGCTTTTCTTATTGCTATGCTTCCGGTTGCTATGAGAGAAAAGAAGGATATTATTTGTCTTTCTCCTGTTTCTGAGGAACTTTTACATAATATTCGTATGCAGCTTATTCCTACTCTTGTTAAAAGCGGTAAAGATTTGTATAAAACAAGAATTAGTACGGATATAGAAAAGCATCCTATAAAAAGTTCCGGTGCTATTGGTGCATTTATCTCAAGAGATATTTCTTCTATGAATATCCTGGAAACATATCTTGATTCGGAATTTAAGCAGATGAATATTTCTCATCTTTGTTTATTGGATTTTGAAAAAGAAGATAATAAAGAGCAAATTATTAACGAAAACATTGAAACTTCTTTAAAACTTGCGGAAGAATTAGATTTTCCGAGTATTTTGGTAAAAAGTAATATTTTAAAAGATTTTCCGACAAATTTTGCTCTTGATAATTTTTATTACAATATTTTCCCGATATTTGCACTTCAAAAAATGTTTAAACTCTTTTATTATGGTTCGGGAGAATGGGATTTGGAGCATTTTCTTCTTAAAAATTGCGACAAAATCGGTTGTTCACATTTTGAATTATTGCTTTCTTCCGTTTTTTCAACCCAAAACCTTTGTTTCTCTTTAGATAGCGGTCATCGGAATATTATTGAAAAAATGGAAAATATTATTCATTTTGCTCCGGCACAAAAATATTTGCATGTTTGCTCGGAATCCTCTAAAAATTGCGGAAAATGTATTAATTGTATGCGTACATTATTAATTTTAGACGGTTTAGACAGATTGGATTATTTTTCCCAAGTTTTTGATATTGAAGAATACAAGAAAAACAGAAAAAAATACATTTCCTATCTTGAAAGATGCCATTCAAAGAAAATTATGGCAAATGAACCTATATATAATTTATTTGATAAAAAAGGGATGCTCTGTTGCAGTTCTCCTCAAATAATTGATGTTTCCGCAGATTTTCCGGAAAAAATTAATACATATTCTTTGATTGTAAAAAATCTTTCTACCAATAAAATTTTGATGCAAAAACAAACAAAAGAAACTTTTAGCACTCTTGGTATTGCAAAGATTATGACAGCCCTTCTTGCTTTGGAAAGCGGAAAATCTCAGATGCTTGTTGATGTTCCTGAAGGTTTTGTAAAAAATATAAAAAGAGCTACTATTTACGACCTTGTAAATGTGTTAATGATAACACAAAATAATGAGGCGGCTGATATTATTGCAGAAGCTGTCTGCGGTTCTGTTGAAGATTTTGTTGAATTAATGAACAAAAAAGCAGGTGAGATAAGAATTGTTAATACTCATTTTTCATCTCCTTCCGGTGTAGACAGAGAAGGATACACTAATGTTGAAGATGTTGTTCTGCTTTTAGAGTATGCGTTTAAAAATCAACATTTCTGTCAAATTTTCAAGAGTAAAACTTACACAATGAGTTTTTCTGAAGTTGAAACTAAAATTTCAACATTAAATCCTCTTTTCTTGCCAAGAAGTGAATATTATTTACCAGAATGTATTGCAACAAAATTTGGTCTATTTGGTATTATGGCAAATAATATTGTTGTGGCTGAAAAGGATAATCAATTATATCTTGCTGTATTAATGGGCATAAAAGAAGACGGCAAAACAAAATACAGATTCAGAGATGCAGTTAATCTTATAAAAGCTGTTTTAAAATAAATTTTTTTGAAGAACTTTTTTATATATTTTCTTTTGGTAGACTGAAGTCTACACTACTAATTATCAATTAAATGTAAATTTTAATGATTTAAACACGTCCCTATCATAAAATACAAGTTAAATTGGTAATATTAAAAATTTTTTGTTTTTAATAATCTTTATCATTTATTTTATAACATTAATCTTATTTTTAATCCAAATAGAAAACAGTAATAACTTTATGACCTTCTTCTGCATACTGTACAGCGTTATGCAGAGTTTTACTTGTATGGGATAAGAAACAGATTAATTGATTACATTCATCAATAATTTCTCTGTTGCAAATTCTTGAAGCATCAGCTAGTGTCATCATTGCTCTATCGGAATGTTCAACTATATTAGGAACTCCAATAAGCTGGTCTTGAACATCGCTTGGCTGCTGACCTATTGTTTGAGGTAAAATAACTCTCAATTTATCAGGATTTGCTTTCATTGCACCTCGGATAGCTGCAGCATTTGTTCCTGAAGAACCTCCTGATGTTATTATTGTATTTCCCTGCATTACAAGAGCTGAAGATAAAGTTTCTATCATTTGCTGATGAGTGATTGGAAGATTACGACTTCCTATTATTGCAATTTTTTTTGCAGACTGTCTGATGGTAGCTAATTCCTGAGCCAATTCGTCAACAGTATTAGGTGAATCTGCTTTCACTATATCCAAATCATCCATAGGAACCATTATTGAAGGTTGTTCTTCTTTTCCTTCTCCATCTGCCATCAAAGTAATCTTTATTTTTTCTTCTACCATTTTTCCTACTTTCTCATTGCAATAATAATATTTTTCGATTATGCTGATTATAACATAAATTTTTAATTTTGGGAATAGGGTATATGGAAAATATATTGGAGAATCTTAATAAGGAACAGAGAGAGGCTGTTCAAACAACTCAAGGACCTTTGTTAATTTTAGCCGGAGCCGGCAGCGGAAAAACAAAAGTTTTAACCTCAAGAATTGCATACTTAATTCAGAATGGCATAAGACCAAAAAGTATTCTTGCTGTTACTTTTACCAATAAAGCTGCAAAAGAAATGAAGATTCGTATCGGAAATATTGTCGGTGAAAATATTATAAAATATATGTGGATAGGAACTTTTCACAGTATTTGCGGACGCATATTAAGAGAAAACATCGACAAATACTCTTTCCAATCAGGCAAGAAATTAGATAAAAATTTTACTATTTATGATGATAATGACACCTCTGCCGTTATTAAACAAGCAATAAAAAAATTAAACATTGATGATAAAATTTATCAGCCAAAATTAGTTAAAGCTATAATATCCAATGCTAAAAACAAAATGCAGGATGCTTATACTTATGCTACTTTTGCAAGAGATTTTAAATCACAAAAAATTGCTCAGATATTTGAAGAATACGAAAATACGCTCAACAACAATAATGCAATAGATTTTGACGATATGTTGATGTTAACGGTAAAACTTTTGGAGCAAAATCCGGAAGTTAGAGAATACTATTATGAAAGATTTGAGCATATTTTAGTCGATGAGTATCAGGATACAAACCTTGCTCAATACAAGTTGGTTAATATGCTTTATACTAATTTGCAAAAGGATATCCCACCTAAACGTTCTCTTTGTGTTGTTGGTGATGTTGATCAGTCAATATATAGCTGGCGTGGTGCTGATTATACTATTATTTTGAACTTTCAAAGAGATTTTAATAATACCAAACTTATAAAACTTGAACAAAATTACCGTTCTACCGCTAATATACTTAATGTTGCAAATTCAATTATAGAAAATAATACCGAACGTGTAGATAAAGTTCTATATTCTAATAAAGGTGAAGGTGAATTAATAGATTATTTTGAAGCTCAAGACGAAGCTGACGAAGCTAATTTTATAATAAGTAAAATAAAAAATGAAAGCGGCGGTAATTATAATCAGTATGCAATTTTGTATCGTACAAATTCACAATCCCGTGCATTAGAAGAAGCTTGTATGGCTGCCGGTATTCCATACAGAATTTACGGCGGTTTGAAATTCTATGACAGAAAAGAAATTAAAGATATTATTGCCTACTTGAAATTAATTTATAATCCTGACGATTCTCAAAGCTTCAAACGAATAGTAAATGTTCCAAAACGTGCAATAGGAGATACTACTGTTAAAAGACTTCAACTTTTTGCAGATATGAATGACATAAGTCTTTTTGAGGCGGCTCAAAGAATAGATGAAGATGATGAAATTCCTGCAAGAACAAAATCGAAGATTACTGATTTTGTAAGTTTGATAGAAAAATTCCGCAATTCTATTGGTGCATATAACCTGAGAGAATTTGTAACTCTTGTTATTGAAAAAAGCGGATATCTTGCAGAATTGCAGCAGCAGAATACCCCTGAAAGTGAAGCTGACATTGAAAACTTGCAAGAATTTGTAAATGTTGCGGAGGAATTTGTTCCTGAAAATGACGAGAATGTTCTTGGTGATTTTCTTACACAAATATCTTTAATCTCAGATATTGATAACATGGATACAATAGCAAATAATGTAACTCTTATGACATTACATGCTGCAAAAGGACTTGAATTTCCTGTGGTATTTCTTGCCGGTATGGATGAAGGAGTTTTTCCGCATCAAAGAACATTTAATATTCCTGCAGAAATGGAAGAAGAACGAAGATTAATGTATGTTGGTGTTACCCGTGCTGAAGAAAAACTATTTCTTACATCCGCAAAACGCCGTCAAATGTGGGGGGAATATAAATACTATAATCCATCAAGATTTATAGAAGAAATTCCTCTTAATTTGTTGAATAGAATTGGATTTGAAGGCAGTACAAGTGAATCTTCTACTTTTAGAAATGCCGTTTCTTCGGTTAAAACAGGTAAAACTGATTATTATACTTCACAGTCAGCAAAATCTGACAGTTATGGTTATGTACAACCATCATCAAGTTTCGGTAAAGGTTTTGTTGCTCCGCAAAAACGCTCTGTTACAACAACTACCGTTAAAAGAACACCTGCAAGAACTATTCTTGTTAAATCAGAAAAAAATAAACAAAAAGACGAAGAAAAAATAAGAGAATTTTTTAAAGACAACTCTATAAAAAGAATGTTAGATGAAAAGAAAAAGAATGACTTATTAAAAGCACAGGAAGAAGAAGAAAGAGAAAAAAGATTAGAAGGTTCCGGTGTGGTAACTGATTTATTCAAAGCCGGAGATAGAGTATTCCATGAAAAACTTGGTATTGGGCATATTTTAGAAGTTATTCCCGTAGGTGAAAGTACGATGTATTCCATAGACTTTGGCAAACAGGGAAAAAAAGCAATGGATGCATCTTATGCAAAATTAAAAAAATTCTAGTTTTTTATATAATTATTTACTTCTTGTTTATTTTTTCACCTTTTGTAAGACGTATAAGTTCTTTTTCTGCCGGAGTTTTTTTACGGAATAAATCGGTGATAAGTATTCTTGCATATCTAATTGCGTAAAAAGGTAAAAGCGGAGAAAAACCCCATATTGAAACTTTAGGAATTTTTTCTTTTGGCAGGGTTTTTACTGCTTCATAGTTTTTTACGGCATATTCCGCATACATTATTTTTGCTGCTTTGTAGTTTTTATAACTTCCTTTATTTAAAAAATATAATTTTGCGTAAATTAATTTACTTAAATTTTCATGTTCTTTTTCAAAATTATTTTTTGGTTTTGACATTATTACAGGTAAATAATCTTTTATTTCTTCTAATTTTTTATATTTTTTTACCGCATTTCTTTTTTTATGAACTACAGGAAGTTCGTATATTCTTGAAACTTTTGGAATTTTTTTTACCATAAAATTTTCCTTTACAAATTAAAGAAGAAGGAATAAAATAGTAGCATGAAAAAACAAAGATGAAAATATTTTAATTAACTTTTTTAAAGAAAAATTTTTGTTTTTTATATTATATATTTAAATAATAATAAATAAAAAAATAATAACTCATAATAAGACTCAAAAATTTGTAGAAAATGGCTGAAATTATTATTATTAAATGAAATTAAATAATAATTATAATGTAGAAAAAATTTAAAAAAAAGAAAATTTTGTAAAAAAATAAAAAGACAAAAATAATCCTGTAGAAAACAAATATTTTTATACAGTCAAAATAAAGTTTTCTACAGAGATGGAAAAAGGAGTTTTTTATGCTGCGTTTATGTTTGGTTCACCTAAATTTTTAATAAGAATATCTATTACTCTTGGCATTTGACATTTAAAGGAATAATTTCCGTTTCTGATAGAGCACATTTTGCAATTACAGCCGATTGAATAGCACTCTAATGCTTGCTCCGTCCAACTTTGTGTAATAGAGGAAGATAATTCGTTTTCGTCCTCCGGCGGGAAAAAATCAACAATTTTATTATCTTCTTCCATGTGACCCCCAAAAACTTACAACTAACCCACTCTTATTTTAAAAAATAAAAAACTTTTTTTAATCCTCTATTTGTATGAAAAAATTTTTTTATTATAATTTTTTCTATGAAAGAAAATTTAAAAAGAACAGAATTACTTGCACCGGCAAAGGATTTAGAAACAGGAATAATTGCAATAAAAAGCGGGGCAGATGCTGTTTATATTGGAGCATCTGCTTTTGGTGCAAGATATTCTGCGGGAAATAATTTAGAAGATATAGAAAAACTAGTAAACTTTGCACACAAATTTAATGTAAAAATACACGTTACAGTAAATACAATATTAACAGATGAAGAATTAAAAGAAGCAAGAGAATTAATAAAAAAGTTATATGAAATAGGTGTAGATGCAATAATTGTTCAGGATATGGGGATAATAAATCTAGCAATAAAAGGAGAATTACCACCAATAGAATTGCATGCAAGTACACAATGTAATAACAGAACACCGGAAAAAGTAAAGTTTTTGGAAGATATTGGTTTTTCAAGAGTTATTTTAGCAAGAGAAACACCATTGGAAAAAATAAAAGAAATTTGTAAAAATACAAAAACAGAAATAGAAACATTTATTCATGGGGCTTTGTGTGTAAGTTATAGCGGACAGTGTTATCTCAGTTGTTCTATAGGCGGACGTTCTGCAAACAGAGGAGAATGTGCCCAGCCGTGCAGAAAAAAGTATACACTAATAGATGAAAAAAGTAATATTTTAGAAAAAGAAAAATATTTACTTTCATTGAAAGATTTTAATGCATCTGAGTTTTTGCCTGATTTGGTTGAAAGCGGTGTTAAATCTTTCAAAATAGAAGGCAGGCTAAAAGACCAAAATTATGTAAAAAATGTTGTTGCATATTATAGAAAAGAGCTGGATAAAATTTCAGAAAAGACATCTTCAGGAAAAGTTTTTATTGATTTTGAACCAAAGGTAAAAAAGAGTTTTAACAGAGATTTTACAACATATTTTTTGGAAAAAAGACAAGAATGTTTTAATTTTGATTCTCCAAAAATGAAGGGTGAATATATAGGAAAAGTCATAAAATCAGGTGAAGGCTGGTTTCTACTTGATAAAAAAGAAAATATAAACTCTCAAGACGGAATTTGTTATTTTACTGAAAATGAATTAAATGGATGTTTAGTAAATAAAACAGAAAATAATAAAATATATATAAACAAGAAAACTTTAATAAAAACAGGAACAAAAATATTCAGAAATTTTGACAGTTCGTTTGATAAAATATTAACAAACTCAAAAATAACAAGAAAAATAGGTGTAAAATTTGAATTAAAAAATAATATTTTAAAAGCAGAAGATGAAAATAATAATATCTCTGAAATTTTGTTGAAAACAAAAGAAGAACCAAAGAATAAAGAAAAAAATATAGAGAATATAAGAAAACAACTTTCAAAAACAGGAGAAAGTGATTTTTATGTAATGGATATAAAAATAGGAAATCCGCCATTTTTACCGATATCAGTAATAAATGAATTAAGACGGAATATTTTGGAAAAATTAATTGAAAAGAGAATAACTAATTATAAGACAGAAAAACAAAAACCGTTAAATTATAAAAAGTACGTAAAAGAATTTGCAGATTATCACGAGAATATTCACAACAAAGAGGCAGAGGAATTTTATAAAAATTGCGGATGTGAAATAAAAGAAAAGTCTTTAGAGAGTACAAAAGATTTTGAAAATAAAGAATTAATGCGGACAAAACATTGTTTAAAATACGCATTTAATATGTGTAAATCTCCTAAAAAACTTTTTCTAAAGGACGAAAAAGGAAAGCTCTACAAACTTTCCTTTGACTGTAAAAAATGTGAGATGGTGATAAAAGAAAGTTCGTAAGGTCTGTCGTTACAAAGGAAATAAGGGAAAACTTCTATCTCCGCAGGAAAGATAGAATGTTTTGGCCTTGCATGCAAATTTAGATAATAAATTCCGTAAACACTTACTCTATTTATTATTATCTTGCAGAAGAAGAAACAAAAGTATCACCGGCATGGCGAATGTTTAATGGTTCTTGCTTAGGTTCTTGTTTTACAAAAGAATCAATTCCTGTTTCATTCACATTTTTAGAGAAAGCCTTTGCGTCATCTTTTGAATTAAAACGACGAATATAACCTGCATCACCAATCAAACCTTTTGGTTGAGCATTTCTAACGTTTACCCAGTATTCACCGTTTTTTTGTTGTCCCATGTAAATTGCTTTAACTGTCATAATGTTTTCTCCTTACTACAAATATAATAATACAAAAATATTAAATTAATCTATTGTTTTTAATTTATTTACAATTTGAAAAATTTTAACAGACATTTCATCACCGCCGTTTGTATCAGGGTGATATTTAAGAATTAATTCTCGTTTTGTTGCTTTATTAAAATTTCTCATAGTTGTTTCGTTAATTTTAAAAAGTTTTGCAAGATTTCTTATTTCAGGATCTGTTAATGTGCGGGTTTCAACAAATTCTCTGCTTTTTAAATGAGAAAATTTTCCGACCATATAATCAACAAACTGTTCCTTTGTAATTTTTCCGGTTGTAGAAGAAGTAGAACCGGAAAATCTAGACTCTTGCGACGAGTCTGAACCTCGTGAAGAGTAGCCGTATCCTTGCGAACCCCCTGAATAATTAGTTCTTTGAGATTGTTCATATTCTCTTTTTCTTTGTTGATTATTTCCACTTTGAGTTTTTCTTGAAGAATCTGAGGTTCGAGAACCTTTGTAATCTTTAGAAAATGTATGATAATTGTATTCTTCGTCGGTATATCCGCAATTACTGTATTTTTTGTATTGAGCAAAACTTTTAGGGTCTGATTCATAACATTTTCGGCAATGCATTTTCCAAGCTTTGTCAGACCTATATTCTGATGCCTCATTGAAAGGTTGTACTTTTTTCCTCAATAAATTTTTTAATATATCAGGTCGTCTATATATTCCGTTTGGTTGCCCAATAGTATAATTATTAGTAATTCCAGGCTGTCGCATATAGAAATATTTATTGTAATACAATGCATCCGAAGGAGCCCATCCATTTGGTTCTATAAAAAATACTTCATTTACAAAAACATCATCTCGAATAACATGAGCATTTGTTACAGTTCTAAATCCGTCGGGTTTTGTAACTTCTTTATAAAGACAATATTTTTCGCCAAAACCTCTGGCTTCAGTATTTTCTCCACGGATATATTTTACAGTAGTTCCGCTAGGAAGAGTACGAGAAAATTCCTGCCCTTCTTTTTTCAAAACTTTTGTTGCCTGTACCAAAAGTTTGTCAGGGGTACTCAATAACGACGTTTTAAAATTCATAAAATCAACCTTTCTACAAAATATTGTTTTGTTAAAAACAACAAAACAAATAAAACTTTTTCCTTTAACTACACTACTGATATAAAGTTTTTAAAGGAGAAAAAATTTACTTTTTGTAAAGAAAGATTAAAAACTTCTAATTGACCTTACCCCTTAATTGTCCGCAAGCCGCATCAATATCAGCACCTCTCTCAAGTCTTACCGTAACTTTTTTGCCTGAATGTTCAAGAAGGTATTTGAATTTCATAATAGAATTATTTGAAGGTTTTTGATAATCATTTTTTTCTGTCGGATTGTATGGTATTAGATTTATATTGCATTTAATATCATGCAGATATTCGGCAAGTTCTTTTGCACTTTCAACCGTATCGTTCAAATCTTTTATCAGCAAATATTCGATAGTAATTCTTCTGCCGGTTTTGTCGACATAATCTTTCATGGCTTTTCTTAATTCGTCCATAGGGTATTTGTTTTCAATTTGCATTAATTGTTTTCTAATTTTATGGTTTGGTGCATGAAGTGAAATAGCAAGAGTAGATTGCATATCTATTTGTGCCAATTTATACATTTGAGGAATTATACCGCTTGTTGAAACGGTTAACCTTCTCGCACCTATTTGAAAATCTTCGTTAAAAATTTCCATAGCTTTTAAAACATTATCAAGATTTAAAAGAGGCTCACCCTGCCCCATAAATACAACATTGGTAACTTTTAAACCGGTATCACGCTGAATTGTCAAAACCTGTTCAATAATTTCTTTATAAGTTAAATTTCTTATAAAACCTCTTTTTCCTGTTGCACAAAAAGAACAGTTTACAGCACAACCTACCTGAGAACTTACACAGGCTGTAAGATTTGCACGATTATCAAAACGCATAAGGACTGTTTCTACACATTCTCCGTCAGGAAATTCCAATAAATATTTTATTGTACCATCCTTACTCACCTGTTTTACTTTTATTTTTATATCTGTTATGGTTGCAACCTTTTTCAATTCTTCTCTGAATTTTACAGACAAATCAGTCATTTCATCAATCGAAGAAACTGATTTTAAATAAATCCAGTTATGAATTTGCCTTGCACGAAATTTTGATGCGTGTAATTCATCTGTGATTTTTTCTATTTCTTGTTGTGATAAACCGGATAATATTTTCATACCAGAATTATCTCATATAAAAGTATTTTTACAAATTATTAATCAGCAAACACTGTAAAAACTTACTAACTTTAAAGTTAATATCTTGAAAAAAAACCTTCCGCATGATATTTTAAATATATGGTTAAGAAATAGCAGACAGTGTTTTTAGATTTTTTCAAAAGGAGTATTGGATGGATTCACAGAATGCCGTATATACATTAATTAATGAATGTCATGATTGTTACAGATGTATCAGAGAATGTCCGGTAAAGGCGATAAAAATAGAGAACGGTCATGCAAGTGTTATCGGAGAAAAATGTATTGCCTGCGGAAATTGTGTAAAGACTTGCCCGTCAAATGCCAAAAGAGTTCGTGTAGATATTGATAAAGTTAAAAATCTTATTTTGGCAAAAAAACAAGTTTATGTATCTCTTGCTCCATCTTGGAGCGGTACATTTGATTATAGACCGGCAAAAATGATTTCAATACTCAAAACACTTGGTTTTTATGAGGTATCAGAAACGGCTCTTGGTGCTCAGGAAGTTTCAGTTGAAACTGCCAAAATACTTAATAATACTGAAAAAGGATTGTTTATTTCAAGTGCCTGTCCTGTTATTGTTGATTTTGTGAGAAAATATTATCCTCAATTTACTGAAAATATAACCCCTATTGGTTCTCCGGCAATGACACATGCAAAAATGCTCAGAGAAAAATACGGTGAAAATATTTCAATAGTATTTATTGGTCCGTGCATTGGCAAGAAAAACGAAGTTGACTATATGGGTTTATATGATGTTGCTTTAACCTTTGAAGAACTTAAGGTATGGATAAATGACGTTATTGAAGATATGAATGAACTAAAAGTTGATGAATCAAATGATTTTGTACCTTTCAGAGCAAACGAAGGTTCATGGTATCCTATTGATGGCGGTATGAATGAAACCATCAGAAAAATTGGTATTAAAAAAGATATTCAGCTGTTGGATATTTGCGGATTACCGAATTTTAAAAGGGCTTTAAACAATTTAAAACCTGATAAATTAGAAAAAGTTGTTTTTGTTGAAGCACTTGCGTGTGAAGGCGGATGTATCGGCGGACCTTGTGTTTCTCGTGACAATGCCGGTATAAGTGTTGCTTCCGAAATTATATCGAACATAAAAGAAAGAGATTATATTCCGAAAGAACCGGTTACGGTTGTACCATACGAGATAAAAAAAGGTTTAAAAATAGTAAATTCTGAATATTCTTTGGAAGATATTTTAAAAACACTTAAAAAAATCGGTAAACATTCAGTGGATGATGAATTAAATTGTGGCGGCTGCGGTTACGCAACATGCAGAGATTTGGCAAAAGCCCTTCTTGACGGAGATGCTGAAACTTCAATGTGCGTATCATATATGAGAAAAATTGCAATGAGAAAAGCCGCAGCACTTGTCAGATGTATGCCGGCAGCGGTTGTTATGGTAGACAGTGATTACAATATTCTTGAAGCAAATGATAGTTTTATGAAAATGTTTACCGGAGATATGTATGAAATCTTTAAGGCACGACCGGATGGAATGTTGGGTGCCGCAATAGACAGAATTGTTGATTTTTCCGAATTATTTAAGACTTGTATGAGTACGGGCAAAGATTTGCATAAAGAACGTTATACGGTAAAAAATAAATTATACGACATAAGTATTTTCAGTATTGAAGAAAATCAAATTGTCGGTGCTGTTATAACTGACGTTACACAGTCTGAAACAAACAGAGAAAAAATAGCCCAAAAAGCACACGAAGTTATTTCAAAAAATATTTCTATTGTTCAGGAAATAGCCTGTCTGCTCGGCGAACATATGGTTGAAACAGAAACACTATTAAGTTCTATAGCAAACGATTTTGATGAGAAAGATGAGGATAAAGCGTAGGTTATGTTTATTGATATAGATTGTTCTCAAATGAAAAAATATAACCAAAATGCCTTTGGGGATTATTTTGTATCAAAAAGATACCCTGATGAATCCCGCTTGGTTGCTGTATTATCGGACGGTTTGGGTAGCGGCATAAAAGCAAATATATTGTCTTGTATGACGGCAACAATGTTGTCAAAATTTATCTCAAATGACCAAATACCAATACGTCAGGCAGCAGAAATAATAATGAATTCACTTCCTGTTTGTAAGGTTAGACATATTAGTTATTCAACCTTTTCTGCAATAGATTGTTATGATGACGGAAATGCCAAAATTGTTGAAGAAGGAAATCCTGATTTTGTATGGATTAGGGATGGAGAGATTATAAACCCGCCGTTTGAAACAATTCAATCTCAAACTTTTAAAAACAGAAAACTGAAAATTTATAAAGTAAAATTTGAACTTGGCGACAGAGTAATTTTTTGTTCCGATGGAGTTACACAATCGGGTTTAGGCGGAGGAAAACTGAAATTAGGACTAAGACGTGACGGATTAATTTCTCTATTGAAAGAAAAATTAGCGGAAAATCCTGAAATATCAAGCTCGGAGTTATCTTCTTATATCGTAAATCAAGCAAGAAACATTGAAACAGATAGAAAACCCAAAGACGATATATCTGCTTGTGTATTGTATTTTAGACAACCGAGAGAAGCCCTTGTTTTTACTGGCCCACCGTATCATCAACAAAAAGACAGCGAGTACGCTCAGATGTTTTGGAACTTTAAAGGCAAAAAAGCAATCAGCGGCGGGACAACTGCAAATTTGATATCAAGAGAATTGAATATACCGATAAAAATGGACAGAACAATCAGTATTGGTAAACTTCCGGCAATATCATATATGGAAGGAATAGATCTAGTAACAGAAGGTATTTTGACATTAACAAAGACTTTAGAGTATCTTGAAAATAACGAATCGGATATTGACAACGCCGCAGGGAAATTGGTAAAATTTTTATTAGATAGTGATTGTATAAACTTTATGGTTGGTGCAAAACTTAATCAGGCTCACTATGATCCGGCACTCCCGATTGAAATAGAAATAAGAAAAAATATTATCAAGAAAATAGCAGATGTCTTGCAAGATAAATATTTTAAAAAAGTTTCAGTACAGTACATGTGAGGAAGAACCTCAATAAAGAAAGGCAAAAAAATGGATAAAAAGATTAGTGTTAAAGTATGTTTAGGAACAACATGTTTTGTTATGGGTTCATCAAATTTGCAGGAATTAATAGAAGCTGTTCCTAAAAAATATGGCGATAGAGTAGAGGTAGAAGGTGTTCCTTGCTTGGGATTATGTTCTATTGATTGGGAATTTTCAAAAGCACCTTATGTAAAAGTTGATGATGAAATTATTAAAGAAGCAACTGTTGAAAAAGTTTTAACTGCAATCGATGCAAAAATAAAATAATTAACCAAACAGGTAATAATACAAACAAAAAATAACTATAAGAGGTAATGTTATATTTTATTGAATTTTGTATTATAAAAATGTAATAAATATCGGCTCGAAAATGCAACTTCCCTATATATCAGGGAGAGAATGACAACATCATTAAACAAAACGCATAAGAGTCGAGAATAATCGGAGGAATGGTTCCGATTAAAAAGGAGACACCCGTGGGGGTGTCTCTTAATATTTAGTAGTATAAACTATTCTATTTTGTTAAATAGTTCAAAAGAGTTCTTACTCCGGCACCGGTTGAGCCGTAAACAAAGATTCCTTGAGGTTTTTCAAGAAAAGCAGTACCTGCAATATCAATATGTACCCATTTTACGTCAGATACAAATTCTTTTAAAAATACACCGGCAGCAGAAGCTCCGCCATATCTTGAGCCGGTATTTTTCATATCGGCAATATCTGATTTCAAACCGTTCATGTATTCTTCAAACATTGGTAATTCCCAATATTTTTCACCGCTTTCTTTTGCTGTATCAATGACTTTTCTAATCATATCTTCGTCATTACCCATCACTCCGGAAGCGATTGAACCCAAAGCAACCATACAAGCACCTGTTAAAGTTGCGATATCAATAACTTCATCAACTCCGAGTTCGGAAGCATAACATAAAGCATCAGCTAACGTTAAACGACCTTCTGCATCCGTATTATCAACTTCAATAGTCTTGCCGTTTTTAGCAGTCAAAATATCACCGGGTTTATAAGCATTTTGTCCCGGCATGTTTTCGCAAGCAGCTATAATACCGTGTATTTCTATATCTTGAGGTTTTAATTTATTCAAAGCTCTCATAACCCCAAGTACACAAGCTGCACCTGACATATCATCACGCATAGTAAGCATAGAAGATGCAGGTTTCAAATCCATGCCGCCGCTGTCAAAACACAAACCTTTACCGATAAGGGCAATTCGTTTTTTAGGATTTCCGTTAGAATATTTCATATGAATAAATTTAGGAGGTTCGGCACTTCCTCTTGCAACAGCAAGATAGGCACCCATATCCATTTTCTGAATTTCATCTCTGTCATAAATTTTTGTATCAAGACCTTCAAAACTTGATGCAAGTTGAGCAAGTTTTGTTGGTGTTGCATATTCTGCCGGTTCATTTGCAAGATTTCTTGAAAAATCCATTGCTTCACCAAAAATTCTGCCTTCCTGAACATCTTTTTCCGAGAAATTTGTAAAAGTAACTTCTTCTAAATGAGAATCTTTTTCTGTTTTATATTTATCAAAAGAGTAGTTGCCGATAAAAGCTCCTATTACTGCATATTTTCCAAATTCTGAAACGCCTGCAAAATCAAAACAAGCAGTTTTTGCTTTTATTTGTCTTAATTTTTTCATTGCTTTAGCAACGACTTCGGTCATTTTGGCAGCAGTAAAATCTTCTTTTTTGCCGCAGCCAATAACCAAAATTTTATCAGCTTCTATTTTTCCAAAAGTATGTAGTAAATAAGAATGACCAAGTTTGCCTTCAAAGTTGTCTTTTTCTACGGCATAAGTATTTGCTAATTCTTGAGATGTCAATTCATCTTCAAATTTGTTAATTACAAGAACTTCTGATTTTAAGTCTTGTGCGATTTTTATATCCATTATATTTCTCCCTTCTATGCGTTTTATTGTAACATTTTTTTTTTAATCTGTAAAATTAAAAACTTTACAACTTGGAAAAATTTGAAAAAGGTATTATTATAAATATATAGATTTGAATGGTACTTTTAGGAAGGAGCAATATGAAAATATTAATATCAAATGATGACGGAATAGCGGCAAATGGAATAAGAGTTTTAACAAAAGCTTTATCTTCAGAGCATGAAGTGTATGTTGTAGCACCTGATAGAGAACGTTCTGCGGCAGGTCATTCTTTAACTTTGCATACACCGTTGAGAGTTGAAGAATTAGAATCAATAAGCGGAGCAAAGAGAACTTGGGTTACTACAGGTACTCCGGGAGATTGTGTCAAAATTGGTATTAATGCAATTTTATCAGAAGAAGAAAAACCTGATTTGGTTATTTCAGGAATAAATCATGGTCCGAATTTGGGAGCAGATATTTTATATTCGGGAACGGTAAGTTGTGCAATGGAAGGTGCAATGATGGGAATACCGAGCATTGCTGTTTCATTGGCAAGTATGCAATGTGATTATGAAGATTTTCAACATACGGCAAAATTTGTCAATGAAATGCTGAAACGTTTAAAAGATTTTCAATTTCCTCCAAAAACAATATTGAATGTAAATGTTCCTTCCTTAGATTTAGATGATATTGCAGGAGTTGCAATAACAGAACTTGGCAGAAAAATGTTTACAGATAATTATGAAAAACGTGTTGACCCTAGAGGTAAAATTTATTATTGGATGGCTGGCGAGTTGATTTCTGAACCTGAAGGTGCTAATACAGATATCGCAGCAGTAAGGAATAATAAAATTTCAATTACACCTGTAACCTATGAAATGACAAGAACTGCAACGATGGCAGATTTGAGTAATATTTTGTGTAACGACAACTTCTGTAATTGGCTGTAGAATATTCCATAAGCTATACATTTGAAATCAATTTTCTACATTTTTCGGTTTTGTGAAATGCAGTAGTTGTTTTGTTTTTAATTGTTTTTAAAAGAACACATAATTGTCCGTCACTTTGTAGTAAATCATCCAAAATTCTTAATAAATATATCGAATCAATTAATTCATTAGATATATCTTCACTTAATTTTGCTAAATTTTTACTGTTTTTCATTTTATGCTCCCCATATTATAGTTACAATTTAATTGCAAGTTAATTGTAATACAATTGCAATTGCAATGTCAAGAAACTTATAATAAACTTATAATAATATTATAATAAGGTTACCATTATGACAGAAGAAAAGAAACGATTTGTTCTACTTGTAGATTATGATACCTTTGAGAAATTCAAAAAACTTGCTGAGGAGCAAAATAGAACAGCAGGTAATTTGGGTACAAAGTTAATAAAAGACTACGTAAAAGAAAATTTTAAAGGTTAAAAATAAAATCTTTACGATACAAATTTTTATGCTAATATAAGGGGGTAAAGAACTTTATTTTACATATAAGCTCCAGAGATTTGACAATAAAATAAAATATAAGTCGACGTGACGGAATCGGTATACGTGCACGTTTGAGGGGCGTGTGGGGAAACCCGTGCGGGTTCAAGTCCCGCCGTCGACATTATAAAAAAGATTGGGGCTTGTCCCCTAATCTTTTTTATAGGGCAAAAGGTGAGGACTTTAATCTGCCGAATGTGGGTTTAGAGGATTTTGCGTAGAGTGACGGTGAACATCGTGAACCTAACTCGAAGTAGCACGGAACAAAACGAACGATAATTTTGCGAAAGCAAAATAGAAGTGAGTGACTGTGGAGTGTGAAGCAATAATCCGATACAAGTACCGCCGTCGACACCATTATAGTATAGAGAGTTTTATGAGAATAAAGAATCTTACATCAAATGCCAGCAATCAAGGAATAATTTGTCTATTGGCTTTGTTTTTGGTTTTTGCAGCCATTGATATTGCTATATTGGCTATTGCACTTAATTCTGGAATGACATTAGGTGAAAGTTTTAGTTGGATGTTTTCTTCTTTCTGCGAAGCAGATTTAGAGATGAAGTTTGTATACTTAGTTTTATTAATATTTCCATTCTTTTGGTTGTTTTTATTAGTAAATGAATTAAGAGTTAGAATTTCTGACGATGCTATAGCATATAACTCGGAAACTTTTATTAAGCACATTGATTTCACTGATGACAAAATAAAACTATCATATCTAAAATCGAATGGCATTAAAGAAGTCTATTATAAAGACATAGACTCAATTGAACTTGTTATTGATACATGTATTGCATACACTAAATATGGTCCATACTCAGCCATACAAGGTCTTTACATAAATATTAAGTCAGGTTCTTATTCTTTCTCTATACATCATTCACCTGTTGACTTAAATAAGCTGTACAAAGTTATATACTGTTCTCAATATATGAAAAATTTCTCCTATCGGTTTACCGGTAAAGGTGAACAGACAAAAGAAACATTACAAAAAACAATAGACGATTACATCGCAAATGGTTATAAAAAGACGCTGCGTACAAATCTTTATTCTCCAGTAAATCCAATTGTGCTAACAGTATTATTTGTATCTATATTTGGTGGTTTTATACTTTTTATTCTTAGTTTGTTTAAATAACTACTGAATTCCATAACCTAATATCATTCTGATATTGTAAACGTCGCGTATTCAATTTCATAAGCAAAATTAACCAATGCAAAAGATTGCATTTATAAAACATTTGTCAAAAAATAATATTAACGAAACCTTTTGGTGTTAATTTTGAAATTGTTAATAATATT
>Ga0247611_10003178_pt1 | contig 24838 bp, 17 predicted proteins | sample 177DNAGHGhighgp2_FD_192422 | JGI IMG/M metagenome (GOLD analysis project Ga0247611, IMG submission 192422) | Sheep rumen microbial communities from Palmerston North, Manawatu-Wanganui, New Zealand - 1770 DNA GHGhigh gp2 | ecosystem: Host-associated > Mammals > Digestive system > Stomach > Rumen... | reverse complement strand
CTCGGGAATTTCATAGCCATGCGCTGTATCCGTAATGTCAACCGGAAACGCTATCAGAAGACCGTAGCAGGCGTGATGATTGCCGTCAGCCTCTGGCTGATTGTCTCCAATATCCACTGATAAATCGGAATTTAACGAGACAATGAGTGTTCGAAAACTCTTTTTCTTAGACTCTCCCATTGAGCAGAGCATTAAAAGAAGGTTGATGTACCTCCTTTTTGCATTGTTTTGCTTCGCATTTGGCCTCCTTCTTAATTTTACCTACAGGCCTTTTGTATATAGGAATCATGTCAGTGACTTGCACTTGGCAGATGTTATCGGCAACATAGTGGCCGTACCGGCTGCGGCCTTCTTTTTCTATGCCATAAACAAATCCATCAGATATAACAAATTTGCCATCCTCGTTATTGATTTATTGCTTTGGTGCTTTTACGAGGTCGCTATTTCTTCTACATTTGATTGGTGGGACATCCTGGCATCCTTGATTATGTGCTTTGTAACATATCCGATCCTGCTGGTACTTGAAAAGATAGTTCCCAGCTGAGATTTGCTCCAGTAAATTCCCTGTTTATCGAACGAAATAGGCCCCTGCAGACCTTATGGGTTTCAGGGGTCTTACTGTGTAGGGGGAACGTCCCGCGAACGCGGCCGGAACGCGCCAGCGCATACGGTTGCAACCCATTACAAACTGCAAAGAATCTTGGCGTTACTCGGAAATAATCCGTATTTTTGTAAGTCAAAAGTATATGAGATATGAGAGAACTGACGACACAAGATATTGAAACCATCATCCGTAGTGATGAGAACCGCATCCTGGAAGTCAAGAAGACGACTGGTGAAATTGATGCCGGCATGAGTTCCGGCTGCGCCTTCTTGAACACGGATGGTGGCTGGTTGCTTTTCGGTATCGCCCCTAAATCTCTCAAGATTCTTGGTCAGGACGTCACTGACCCTACGAAACAGGAGATTGCCAACCACCTCCGCAAGTTCGACCCGCTCATCAATCCTTACGTCCAGTATGTCGACGTACCCGAGAGTGACGGCAAAAAGGTTATCGCGATTTACTTTGACCCGGCCGAATATTCAGATGTCCCCTACTCCTACGATGGACGCCCTTACTACAAAGTTGAGAATACAACGACCTTGATGCCCAGGCAGCTTTTTGAGCGCCTGATTCGGGAGAATCATCCGGAGAAGTTCAGCTGGGAGAAGGAGATCTGCCACAAGGCAATCCTTGAAGACCTGGATGCCAAGCGCATCCGCGGTACAATTCAGGCCGGCGTCAATGTCGGACGTATTCCCTCTTCCGCTCTCCAACTCCAGGATGTCCCAGCCCAGCTCTCGCATTTCAAAATCGGAGGCGAGAAAGATGGCATCCACAATGCGGCCGTCGTTCTCTTCGGCAAAGAGCCTACTCGATTCTTTAATCAGTGCAAGGTCCGACTCGCACGATTCGAAGGCACCTCTATGCGCCAGTTCCGTGATCAGACGGTCTGCGAGGGCAACCTTTTCGAACAATACGACGCCATCATCAACTTCTGCCAGAAGCATATGTTCCTCGCCGGCACAATGGAAACCGGCCAGCGTATTGACACACTCACGGTCCCATTCCTGGCTATCAGGGAAACGGTCCTGAACATGCTGGCGCACAGAAGCTGGTGGGACGAGGACGAATCCCTGAGCGTGGCCATCTTTGACGACCGCATCGAGTTCACCAATCCCGGCCACTTCCCCATCGGCACCAGCGTTGAGGATTTCATCGAGACGCCTCGCTCCAAGCCACAGAACCCGGATATTGCCAATGTTCTCTTCCGCAGTGGCTGGATGGAGTCCTGGGGCCGCGGAATCGCCAACATTATGGAAGCCTGCGAGCAGGCCGGTCTCCCCAAGCCTGAATTCATCAAGGCTCCCTGGATTACTCGCATCATCTTCCGATTCAAGACCCCGCTCACACCATATTTGAGTGGTAAAGGTGGTAATGGCTCATCAAGTGAGCCGATAAATGAGCCATTAAATGAGCCGTTAAATTATTCCAACATCCAGGTTAAAACTACCCACGATGCCATCAAATCCCATCCAGGCATCGGCCGTAGCGGGATAATGGCTCAAACCGGACTGAGCCTTCCGTCCGTCAAAAGGTATATTGCTGAACTTACCGCTAAGGGATACATTGAGCATCGCGGATCCAAGAAGACCGGTGGCTACTTCCCCATCAACAAGCAGTAATGCTTGTTAATCCTTGTTTCGTTAGATTCTGTACCGCATTTGTACCACGAATCACGTAACTAATTAAACCTAAATGCAGTCTATCTTTTGCATCTGGAAATAGTTAATAATCAATAACTTACGGAACCAATCGCCATCGCCTCCAGCCCGATCATCTTCGCAAGCGAAGAAATGGCCATCCCCGCCCCGGAACGGGACCGGCATTTTTTGAGAATTAAACTTTTTTATTTATCTTTCGGCGCTTTTTCATCCATCTTTTGAAAGATGCTGTCTGACGAAGAAAAGTTGTTGAAACGGATATCCGAAGGAGACCAGACCGCCTTCCGTATGTTCTTTGGCTATTATTATCCAAAGGCAAAAACGTTCATGCTGAGCCTGATTGACAGCGAGGAAGATGTGAACGATCTGGTCCAGAATCTTTTTGTCAAGCTTTGGATGATCCGTTCTTCTCTCGGCAAGTTGCGTTCTGCCGGTGCATATATATATAAGATGTGTCGGAATGCAGCCATCGATTACGGCCGGACCCATAAGGTCAGGATCCCTTTTACCGATTCAACGGAAGCGCCTGAGACATACGCGTTGGACGAAGAGTATTTTGCCAAAGAACGACAGCTGCAAATCGACAAAGCCGTTGACCGTATGCCGTATAAACGCAGGGAGGTCTTCTTACTTTCCAGAAAGGAGGGTATGTCGAACGAACAGATTGCCAAAGACTTGGGGATCTCAAAGAAAACCGTTGAGAACCACATCAACGCGGTACTGAAAGAACTTCGCAAGATTTCTTCTTGCATCGCCGTCTTTTTGTAAAATGATTTGGGGGCAAAGCTCCGTTTTTTCGTCTTATTAGCAAATGAATGACAATATGGCGAAATCAAGTCTTTTTCCAGGATGGGATGAAATAGACGGTTCTTCTATCTCCCAGGAAGAAATAGAAGCCGCTTACCAGGAGGTAATGGCAAGGGCTTCCGCGTTGGAAGACTATCTGAAAGAACAGCATCGCAGACAGCGCGTTTTTTGGAGCCGGTCCCTGCTGGCGGTTGCCGCCGCAGTGGCTTTAATCCTGGTACCGCTCTTCTCGATCCGATATGCACGGAACGCTGCGGCGGGTGGACCGGAGCCCGTCCGTTATCTGCAATGTGCCACTGCCTGCGGAGAAACCCGTGACGTGGAACTCCCGGATCACTCTCACGTCACCCTCAACGCCCAGTCCGTGCTGATCTATCCAGAGTCTTTCGGGAAAGAACGCCGGGTATTCCTTTCCGGTGAAGCCGTATTCGATGTCACGGCCTCCCCGGAATCTCCTTTTGACGTCCAGACCTCAGATATTACGGTCCGTGTTCACGGGACCCGTTTTAATGTAAACGCTTATTTTGATTCGCCCCGCGTTACGGCGACCCTCAACAGGGGCGCCATATCGGTCTGGCCCAATTATTCTCCGGAACGCATCGTCGAATTGAAAGCGGACCAGCAGTTCTCCTATGAACCCGCGACCGGCGCAATCACGACAGCCAACGTAAAATCCAGAGAATCCCTGGCCTGGACAGATGGAGACCTCTATTTCCGTTCCGCGTCCATTCATGACATCATCCGCGTCGTTGAACGCCATTACGGGGTACAGGTCTATCTCTCCACGGATAAATATGACAACGCCATCATCACGGCCCGGTTCGTCCACAGCGAAACTGTTGACCAGCTGATGGATGCCATCTGCGGCGTTGTCCCCCACATGAAATACACGCATACCAACCAATCTATTTTTATTCAGTAAAGCATAACTGACCTATGAGAAAGACAAGACTGCTTGTCTGTACGCTGATGGGCCTTCTGCTTTGCTTGGCGGTGCATGCCCAGGAACCGGTCGTCTCGTTTCCCCAGAAACAGATGACGCTGGCGGAGGCATTGGCCGTCGTTGAGCAACAAAGCGGATTATCCATTGCGTACAACGAAAACCTGCTGGATCTGGGAAAGGTGGTTTCCACCCCGAGCGGAAATCCCCTTTCCGAGGTTCTGCGCCTTCTGCTGGAGGATACCGGAGCTGAAGCGCGCATTAGCGGAAAGATTATCCTCATCGTTGAAAAACTGAGAACTGCCCCCCCATCCTCGCCTGAAACGTACTCCGGTATCGTCCGTGACAGCGCCGGGCCGCTCGCCGGGGCCGTCATTCAGGTTCAAGGAAGCGGGACGGCCGTCATCTCTTCCGTGGACGGTGCTTTTTCCATTGAGGCCGTCAAAGGGAGCGTGCTCGTCATCAGCATGCTCGGCTACAAAGACGCCACCTACACCACTGGCACCCGGACCCAGGGCATCATCATCGAACTCGTTGACGACGCCATCATGATTGAAGAATCCGTTGTCGTGGGTTATGGCTCGATGCAGCGGCGCGACATCACCTCTGCCATCTCCACCTACAAGCCCTCCGAAGAAGGAGAACGGCAGGTGCTGAGTCCGGATGCCATGCTTCAGGGCCGCATCCCCGGCGTTAACGTAACGGCAGCATCCGGAACCCCGGGCGGCAAGACCCGCGTGAGTATCCGCGGTATCGGCTCCCTGACGGCAGGAAACGAGCCGCTGTATGTGATTGACGGCGTTCCGATGAGTAACACATCTGGAGATGCCGGAGCCTACGGCGGAGAATCCCTTTCGGGCCTGTCTGATATCAATCCGGCCGACATCGAATCCGTCCAGGTCCTGAAAGATGCAGCCTCAGCCGCCATCTACGGCTCCCGGGGCACGAACGGCGTCATCATCATCACCACCAAGAAAGGAGCGAAAGGCGCACCGAAACTGAGCGCCGACGCATCCTACGGATTAAGCTGGCTGCCCAACCTGTCCAAGCTGAAAGTCGCCGATGCCGATCTGTATCTCGAGGTCCAGAACGAAGCGATTGACAACTACAATCTGCAAACCGGCAGCGCCGTTGCCCGGCTGGAGAATCCCTATCCCGGCAAGCCGCAGTTTGACTGGATCGACATGGTTTTTCGCGTAGCCCAGAGCTGGAACGCGTCCGTCGCCGTTTCCGGCGGTTCTGATACGGGCAATTATTATATTTCCGCGAGTGCCAAACAGAACGAAGGAGTCGGAATCGGCAGCCTGTATGAAAAGTACTCGGTGAAAGCCAATGTCAACAGCGACGTCAAGCCCTGGCTCTCCGTAGGTGCCAATCTGAGTTTCAATTACACGAATGCCAATCGCGTCCCGGACGGTTCCATCGGTACTTCGATGCTGACCCACGGTCTTGAGCACCGCCCCTGGGACACACCTTTCAAGCCAGACGGTTCCTACACCATCATCAACGCGGAACTGCTGCATTATAATCTGCTCCAGGCCATCAATGAGCAGAAGGTTTACAACAAGACCTACAGGACCTACGGATCGGCCTATGCCAAGTTCAACTTCACGCCGAATCTCCATTTCAAAACCAGTTTCGGCGGTGATTTCATGGCGGCAGAAGACCATGTCTATTTTTCATCCGACCACATGTACGGCAACTCCGTAGGTGTGCTGACCGATTCCAGAAAGGATTTTACCTCCATCGTCATCGACAACATCCTCGATTTCCATCACGATTTCGGCGGTTTGGCTTTCGATGCCATGTTGGGCCATTCCTTCCAGTTGGATAACACCTCGACGGCCAAGCAGAAAGGCCAGGGCTTCCCCTCCAAATCCTTTGACGTCAATTCCGTCGCCGCAGAATTTCCGGAGGTGACCAGCGGCCTTTCGACCTGGGGTTTGCAATCCTTCATGATGCGATACACCTTAAACTGGAAAAACCGCTATTTGCTTACAGTGAACGCCCGTTATGACGGTTCATCGAAATTCGCTCCCGAACACCGCTACGGTTTTTTCCCGTCGGTTTCGCTGGGATGGAACCTGTCTGAAGAGCCTTTCTGGACATGGAACGGAACGAATGCTAAAATCCGCGCCAGCTACGGTGCGACGGGCAACCAGGGAGGCATCGGTACCTACGCCTACCAATCCCTGGCCAACGGCGGCTACAACTATTTGAACCAGAACGGTCTGGCTGTCATGACCCAGGGAAACCCCGATCTCGAATGGGAGAAGGCTGACCAGTATGACTTTGGAACGGACCTGTCCTTCTTCTCCGGTGCCCTCACCATCACGGCCGACGCCTTCCTGAAGGACACCCGCAACCTGCTTTACAGCAAGCCGGTATCAGCAACGACCGGGTTTACCAATTATACCTGTAACATTGGTTCCATGCGCAACAAGGGTATTGAGCTGGCCATCGGCGGCAATCTCGGCAAACGGGACTTCCACTGGAAGGGCGATTTCAACATCTCCTTCGTCCGCAACGAACTGACTTCCCTGATCGGGGATGACGAGATTCTCCGCACCGATGATTATCATGCCTTGAAGGTCGGCGAAGAAGTCGGCGCTTTTTACCTGATCAAGATGAACGGAATCTACCAAAGCGACGAAGAGGTTCCGACCTATCTGTATGACAATTACGGCGTCCGGGCCGGCGACTGCATCTACGAAGATGTTAACGGGCCGAAGGGCAACGGTCCTGACGGCGACATCACGTCGGCCGACGACAGCCAGTTCGTCGGATCGCCGAATCCGAAATTCACCGGCGGTTTCAGCAACAGTTTCACCTGGAAAGGATGGGATGTCGGCATCTTCTTCACCTTCTCCTATGGCGCCAAACTCTATGAATACTGGACCGGCGGTCTCCGTCTCGGAAACGGTAACTGGCCTGCCCAGGAATCGGAAGCCCTGGCCCGCTGGACCGGCCCCGGAACCAGCAACAGCGTTCCGCGAGCCATCTACGGTTACACCTGGAACTCCACGATGTTCAAGACCACACGGTATCTGCATGATGCCTCCTACCTGCGACTCCGGAGCATCTCATTGGGTTACACCTTGCCGAGACGGCTCACATCGCGCATCGGCGTTGAAAAACTCCGTTTCTACGTCCAGGGTGACAACGTGTGGCTCTTCAGCCCCTTCCGCTTCCTCGACCCGGAGGTCAACACCTCGCTGAACGCAACCAAGATGGGCCTCGACTGCATGTGGATCCCCCAGCCCCGTTCCTGGTCTTTTGGTGTCAATCTTAAATTCTGAGCGTTATGAAAAACAAGATATTACGGCTTCTTGCGGCAAGCGCAGCCGTGATCCTTCTGCTCGCCTCCTGCAACAAATATCTCGACCAGTATCCGCATAACGGCGTCTCCAGTGACAACCTTACGGATGAGGATGCCGAAATGCTGATGATCGGCGTGTACAACATCGCCCAGTATAAACCGACCTTCAACGGATGGGCCATGTTCGACATCATCGGCGGTGACATCATCCGCCCGGGTGCTACTTCGACCAATACGCCCGCCCTCGTGATCCAGGGCGCCATCTATCCCGACGGAAGCATGGTATCGGGTCCGTGGAACGGCTATTATGCCGGTCTTTACCAGATCAATTATTTCATCCAGGCGGTGGAAGGACTTCCCGCCTCGGCGAAGAAGAATGAGATGCTCGGTACCGGCCATTTCTTCCGCGGCCTCTACTATTACAACCTAGTTACCCGCTGGCGTTCCGTCCCGATTGTAACGGGGCCGATTACGGACGATGTCCCTCAGGATTCCGAGGAGGACTGCTGGGATTTCGTCGAAAACGAATTCAAGCTGGCCGTAGCCATGGCTCCGGATTTCACCACGAAAAACTATGTGTCCAAGGACGCAGCCAAGGCACTGCTGGCCCGGACGTATCTGGCCCGGGGCAAAAAAGCCGAGGCCGCCGCGCTGGCAGAGGATCTGATCACTTGCGGCCGTTTCGCCCTCGCCGACTTTACGGACATTTTCCGCGGGGTTGCAAACAAAGAGGAAATCTTCACCTTCGCGAACCTCCTGGAAGAAGGGAGCTACAACATCGGTTCCTATTATTATACAAAGGAATCGCCGGTTGGCGGCAGCTACACGTTCTGCCCTACGCAGGAAGCGATGGATATGTTCGAGTATATCGACAAGCGCCGGACGGTCTCTGTCGATATCCAGGGCAGCAATAATGTCGTGAATAAATATTGCCAGGGCGACGCCGGCCATGATCCGATCTATATTACCCGCCTTGCGGAGATGTATCTGATCAGCGCCGAAGCGCAGGGCCTGGCCCTCGGTATTGACCGGCTCAATGAGTTGCGCCGTTTCCGTGGTCTTCCCGACGTGGCGCCTGCGAATGAAGCGGCTTTTCTGGATGCCGTGCTTAACGAGCGGCGCCTGGAGTTCTTCGGTGAAGGCTTCCGCTGGTTCGACCTGGTACGTACCGGGAAATATGAAACGACGGTAGGTGTGGATACGAAATTCACGGTATTCCCAATCCCCTCCCGCGAACTGACTTTGAACAAGAAACTGACGCAGAATCCTTTATGGGTCGCTGCGGATGAAGAAAATGATACGGAGGAATAGCAAGATGAGAAAAGTATCCTTTATTCTGATTCTTTCTTTCTGGCTTCCGGCGCTATTTGCCTGTCAGAAACTTCCGACCGGTCCGGATGACATTCCGGATACCCAATATGAACCTCGTACAGAGCTGGGAAGAATGGTAGCGGAAGCCGCCTCTGTCGGTCATATCTATGCAGATACGAGCTTCGTCATTGCCCAAGGTGTAGATGAAACCGATATTCATCTGCAAACAACCCTGGCTAAAGTCGAGCATGTCTTTATCCTTCGGGTTGACCTGACGACGCCCGGCTTGAAGATGAAGGTCGGGATGCCCTTCGACCAGGATTCCTACGTCATCGGCAGCCGGCAGACCCCTTCCGACATGATCGAATACGTGGACAAGCCCGGGCAGCGGGTCGTCGCCGTCGTCAATGCCGACTTCTGGGATACCTCCAACGGAAAGATCCGTGGTCCGATCCACCGCGCCGGCCGGGTACTCAAAAATACGTTCGTGTACTCCTCCAAATTGACGGACCAGGCCATCAGTTTCTTCGGCCTGGACTTCGACGGGAAACCGGTCATCCGGGATACGGTCACCTACCGGACAATGGCTACTGACCTTCGGGATGTAACCGGAAGCGGCGTCATCGTCCTGCAGAACGGCGAAGTCCCCGGTGACTTCTCCGGCTATTCGACCAACCGCCATCCCCGTAACGTTGTCGGCTATACGGAAGACGGCAGCACGGTCTATTTCATGATCGTGGACGGCCGCCAGCCGCTCTGGTCGGACGGAATGCTCTATTGGGAGATGGGAGAAATCATGAAGAGCCTCGGCTGCAGCTGGTCTTCCAACCTGGATGGCGGCGGCAGCGCACAGCTGGTGATCCGTCACCCTTCAGCCAATATCTATCAACTCAGAAACAGGGCTTCAGACGGCGCACAGCGTCCGGTCGTGAACACCTGGATGGTAACCGTGAATGAGCCTTAGCCATGAAAAAGTCACTTTCATATTTCCTCCTCATGGCCCTTGGCGCCATGTTCTGCGTTTCCTGTCAGGATAATGAAACGGATGCCGGCCAGGAGGCCGCACCGAAGGTCCTTTCCCTGATTCCCAAGGCCGGCAGTGCCGGTACGCAGGCTGTTATTTCCGGATACGGTTTCTCCGAGCCGGTGACAGTTGACGTGGACGGGATCCCTGCCACAGTCGGGGAAGTCACCGTTGACCGGATCCATATCGTCATGCCGGAGCATACCAACGGCGAGGTTGCCGTAACCGTCACGGTCGGAGAATTCGTCATGGAAGGCCTCAGCTTCCGCTATGCCGATCCCCTGCCGCCGGAAAGCATCGCCATCAATTCGTATAATCCGTCTTCGGGAGTCAGGGGTGACCGTATCTCCATCTACGGGCAGCTCTTCCCGGATGAAATCTCCCGCAATAAGGTGACAATCAACGGGAAAGAGGCCGTTATTGAAAAAGCGAATGCCACCCGCCTTGTCGTGATTCTTCCGGACAATCCCGCCGGTCAGTATCCTTTCGTCCTGACGGTGGACGGCAAGGAGACCATCACCGGACCGTCATTTACCTATGAAGCCCTTCCGGAACTGACGGTGGAATCCGTCTCACCAAACAGCGGAACCGCCGGAGATATCGTGACCCTCAAGGGTATCTGCTTCAGTCCGACTCCCTCCGAGAATATCGTAACCCTGAACGGTGTACAGGCGACCGTACTCAGTGCTTCCTCCACCGAACTCAGCATCGAAATCCCCGAAAACCCGTCAGGCTCCTACCCTGTCGTCGTTACGGTTGGAGATAAAACCGTAGAAGGTCCTGTTTTCCTCTACGTCTCCAAGACCCATACCTATACGGTCAAGACCATCAGCGGTTCGGCAGGCCGGGCAGCGGATACCGAGACTATCGTTGACGGCGTATCCACCGTCGCCAAATTCCGCCAGCCTCGCGGCGTGGTCTTCCTGCCCGATGGCCGTCTCGGAATCTTCGACAACGGCAACAACGCCCTGCGTTTCCTGAATCTGGCTTCCTGGGAGGTGAGCGGATCCTCGACGGCCGCCAAGGGGCTGATCAACGCGGCCTGGCGCGGCTGCATCCACGGGGACTGGATTTATATGGCCAGCAAGGGCAACAACAAACTGGTGCGGCACAACTACAAGACCGACGTCGCCGAGGTGATTACCAGCAATTTCACCGGCACATCACCCATGGACGTCTGCTTCGATACGGAAGGCAACGCTTATGTCCTCGTCCGCGACGGCTCCAAGGCCATCTTCAAGGCCCCGGGCGGCGACTTCGCCAACATGGCGGTCTTCGCAGAATTCAGCAAGGGACCGCTGGCCATGGAATTCGCCCCGGACGGCACCCTGATCGTGTCCACGATGGGCTGCCAGATTATCGGCGTGAAGCCGGATGGCGAGCAGTTTGTCATCGCAGGTGTCTTGGACGGCAAGGCGGATGATCCCGGAACTCCCGGAGAGCCGCTGACCGCCAAGTTCGGCTCCAACCTCTTTGGCATCACGGTCGGTCCCGAGGGAGAAATCTATGTGGCCGATGACTCCTTCAAGGTAATCAAACTGATCTCGCCTGGAGAGCACGGTTATGATGATGCTGTTATTTCTACGATAGCCGGTACGTCCGGTCAGAAGGGAAAGACGGACGGGGTCGGCGCCGAAGCCCGGTTCGACACGCCTGGTGAAATCCGGATGGCACCTTCCGGCAAACTGCTCATCGTTACCGAATACAACGCATACACCATTCGTGAAATTGTGATTGACTAGTCATGAAAAAGATAGTATTTGTCCTCTGCTCCCTCCTTCTGCTGGCCGCCTGTCAGCAGAAAGACAGCTACGAGGCCCGGATTACAGACCTCCGGCTGGTTTCCGTCGATCCCAAAAACGGCTATCCCGGTGACCTGATTACCATCCTCGGGCGGAATTTTTCAACGGATCCTGCCCAAAACGAAGTTACCGTCGGCGGGGTCCCCGCCCGTGTGCTGGAAGCCTATAAAGACCGCCTGCTGGTCATATTGCCCCAGAATGAACCCGGCAACCACACCATTTCGGTGAAAGCGCCGTCCGGCGAAGCGGAAGGCCTGGTATTCAATTACCTGAAGATTCCCGATCAAGAATACCTGGTTTCCACCATCGTGGGGCAGCAGGGCGTCCGCCAATGCATTGACGGCGTAGGGACCGGTGCCGCCACCTATATGCCGACGGGTATCAACAAGGCCGCGGACGGCACCCTCTGGTTTACGGACCGGGGCGGAAACGCCATCCGGCACATCTCCGCCGACATGTCCGTTACCACCGAAGCGAAAGTGGAAGAAGCCGGCGCAGCCGTATGGCAGGGTGCATTTGACGCGGAAGGGAATTACTGGTATAACGATAAAGCCAAGGGAAAACTCTACCGCTTCAATCCGACGACGAGAAAGAATGACGTGATGGCTACCGGCCTGAACAATCCGATGAATGTCGCCATCGGCCCGGACGGGTTCATCTATGTCCCCTGTCGTAACGGGCTGACAGTCTATAAGTTCAACCCGGCCACGATGGAAAAGACCGAATTCGCCCAGATACCAGATGAAGGTCCCGCCTTCATCGGTTTTGACCCGAAAGGAAATCTGATCGTTTCCGTTCAGCACGGCTACAAACTGATCTCCATTGACCCGGCCGGCTTGCAGACCGTCATCATGGGGACCGGCGAAAAGAGCGAAACGATGCTTGACGACCCGGACGGAGATCCGCTGAAGACGAGCATCCGTTCCTGCCAGGGCTTCGACTTCGCTCCGGACGGAACGCTCTATGTCGGCGATGCGGCCTATCACTGTGTCCGTAAACTCGTTCCGGACGCTGACGGCAATTACGCGACAGGAAAGGTGGAGACCGTTCTCGGCGGGACGAAAGGCTATGCCGACGGCAAGGGCCTGAACGCCAAGTTCAACGAAGTGGACGGCATTCTGGTCTATGATGCCGAAACGCTATACATCTGCGACTCGCAGAACTGTCTGATCCGTAAAGTGAGTATCCGATGAGACGTCTGTATCTGATAATAAGGGCACTCCTTGCTGTCGGATGCTCTTCACAAACCGTCTCCATTGAGGAAGAGACACCGTTCCGGCTCCTGTTCTGGAATATCCAGAACGGGATGTGGGCCGAACAGGGTAAGAACTATGACAGTTTTGTCAACTGGGTCCGCGAACAGAATCCGGACGTTTGCGTCTGGTGCGAAGCCCGCAGTATTTATTACACGGGAACCAGAGACAAACTGCCCCTGGAGGAAAAGTATCTGGTCGATAACTGGCCGGAACTGGCCGCCCGATACGGACACCGTTTTGTCTATGTCGGCGGCATGCGGGACAACTATCCCCAGGTCATCACCTCCAAGACGCCCATCCACGGGATGGCGAAGATTGTCGGCGAAGAGCCTGACAGTGTAGTTACCCACGGTGCCGTATGGGCACAGGTAAGCGTCGCGGACAAGACCTTGAATCTGGTTGCCCTCCATACCTGGCCGCATCCGTACGCCTTCAATGCCACGGACCAGGAAGCATCCAAAGCCGCCCACGGAGGCGATGCCTACCGGAAGATGGAAGTGGAATACGTATGCAGACACACCATCGGCAATGCCCAAAACGGGTATTGGCTCCTGATGGGCGATTTCAATTCCATTTCCCGTACGGACAATGCTTTCTACGGCCTACCTGCGGACGACCCCAAGTTCCAGGCACAGGATTACATACATGAGCATACTCCTTATAGGGACATCATCAAGTGGCGCTATCCGGAAGAGGTGATTCTGTCCACCATCGCCGATACCCGCTACGATTATGTTTTCTGCACGCCGGACCTTTATCCGTCCATTACCGATGCCCGGATTATCCGGGATGAATATACCGAGCCGGTCCGTGACGAGGTCGTGACCAGTTTCTGGCATCCTTCCGACCATTTGCCGGTTATCGTTGATTTCAATTTCTGATCCCCATGAAACGACTGTTATTTCTATTGACTGCTGCCCTGCTGCTGGGCGCCTGTTCCAAGGAAGCAGAGCCCGAGATTAAAGACAATCCGGATGAGGTCGTCCTCTACGCCGAATTCAGTGACGCCACAGTCAGTAAAACCGGCTTTGACGGTCCAGAATACCAATGGAGAACCGGAGACCGGATCCGCGTAGCGCTTACCGACGGGAATACGCTGGATCTGCGTTACTCCGGAGAGAATACCGCCGGGGCGGCAGACTTCCATCAGACGGAGACGCCCGCCAGCGGCGTACTGTACGGAGAAGGCGGTTTTGCCCTGTATCCCTCACTCGCACCGAACAACTGCAAGTGGGAAGGCAGCACGCTGACCCTGAGCCTGAAGAACAATTATGTCTGGACGGAAGGGAATGCGGAAGCACCCATGCTCTCGAATGTCATCGAGGGTGAGAACCTGCAATTCTACCAGCTGTGCGGCCTGCTGAAGCTGACCATTTCCAACATTCCCGCCGAGGCTGCCAAGTTGATGGTCCTGACGCCGGGCTATGTCATGACGAAGAATATGGTCGTCCATAACTGGTCAGGCAGCATCGGGGATGAAAAGCCTTTCGTCCAGGCTTATGCCGGGAATGACGACTGCGTCGGTCTCCCCTTCCCTGCAGGGACTGCTACTTCTCGTACTTTCTATGTTCCCATGCCGGTCGGACCGGGCGAGGACCACACCTACCCGGAAGTCCGGATCTATTTGGTGAATGCCGCCGGCAACACCATCTCCGGCACGGTCTGCACGGCTGAAAACCTTCGGATCGACCGGGCCTACATCAAACCGATGGAACAGGTCGTCTATCCCGAAGAGCTGAAAGCGCCGTTCACGGTCACAACGCTCTTTGGCAACGTCGGCTTCAGCAACCCGGTTTCCGGAAAGGCCGGCGGCAATGCTTCCGCGGCCATTCTTGGCGCCGTTCGTGGTATGGGCTGGATCGTTCCGGACGAAAAGGCGTTCGTGCTGGAGCAGGCACAGACGGTGCGTATCTGGGATGTCAAGGCAGGTACGCTTTCCGATCCTTACACCTATGGGGATGCGAATCACGTCCCCTGGCTGGGCAATCTGCATAACGGCGAGATCTGGTTCGCCGAGAAGGCCAAAGCCAAAGTCTACACCTTTAATCCGGACAGCCATACCTTTAGGGAGCAGGCGGCCTTGAGCACCTGGAGCGGCAAGAGCGTGATGGATATCATCTTCGACGCAGAGGGGAACGCCTTTGTCGCGGTGCGCGACCTCAACGCCATTTACAAGTTCGACGGCGGAGACTTCACGGCCTCCCCTTCCCTGACGGTCAGCCTCGGGAAATGGCCGCTCGCCATGGAATTCGATGCGGACGGAAACCTGATTGTCGCGACCAACGGCTGCCAGATTCTCAACGTCAATCCCAACACCGGCACCTATGAGGTCATCGCCGGCATCAAGGATGCGAAAGCCATCTCCGACGGCACGGAAGGTGAGCCGCTGACGGCGAAATTCACAGCCGGTATCGCAGACATCGCCATCTCCCCGAACGGAGACATCTATCTTGCTGATACTTACCGTGTCCGGAGGATCCGGAAAGGCTCTCTCGGATATGCCAACGCGATCGTATCGACGGTCGCCGGCAGTACCCAGGCAGCCAACCGCGCGGCCATCGCCGACGGTATCGGAACCGCCGCGACTTTCCGCCAGATGGGCGGTCTGCTGATGAACAGCACGGGCACTATGCTCTATATCACCGATCAGGGAACCGGGCATATCCGGGAACTCTATATCGGCAATCCGGACGGCCCTGTGACGACCAAAACCATTTTGACGGCAGCGACCTTCAACATTCGTTTCATTACGGACAAGGATACGGACGAGCGCAGCTGGGAATTCCGTCGCACCGGCGTCGTCCAGCTCATCAAGGATTACAGTTTTGACATCGTGGGCTTCCAGGAAAGCCGGCCGGAGCAGCGGGCCTACATGATCGGAAATCTTCCGGAATACACTTTCTTTGAAACGGCGGAAGAGCCCTGCCTCGCCTGGAAAACCGACAAGTTCGTCGAGCTGGACAAGGGCTATTTTTACCTCTCAGCCACGCCGGATACGCCCAGCAACCCCTATCCGGGTTGGGTTTCCACAGATCCGGGACGCCGACGCGTCTGCCAGTGGATCAAACTGGAAAACCGCGAAACCGGCGAGAAAGTCCTCTTCCTCAATACCCATCTGGAAGTAACCAGCTCCGGCACCTCCGTCAGCGAAGAGGAGGCCCTGGAAATCCGTACCCGTTCTGCCGAACTGATCTGTAGCCGGATTGCCGCCCTGAATACCGGCGGTTACCCGGTCATCCTCGGAGGTGACATGAACGGCCCCACCACGGAAGCCACCCACACGGATTACTTCAAGGTCCAGCTGACAGACTCCTATTACCGCAGCGCCGATCTGGGTGTAAAAGAAGGCCCGGTTGCCACCTATAACGCATACAGCTACGAAGACGAGCAGCGTTCCAAGTGGTATCACCGCATCGATTACCTCTATTTCAAAGGCGGGCTGGATGTGGTGAAATACAAAGTGATTGACGACAAATATAACGAATACTTCCCCTCCGACCACTGGCCGTTGATGGTGAGATTCGCCTTAGATTAATTAATAACCAATAAATACAGGAATATGATGAAAAAGAAGTATTTGCAGCCAGACTCAGCGCTGCTGACTATCGCGCAGGAAGCATTTATCTGCGCATCGGACTTGGAAACGAAAGATTTCAACGGTCTTGAAGAATGGATTACGGATGTCGAAGGAGTATGGACAGTCTTATGAAAAAAATTTCAATGCTTATGATGGCGGCCCTGGCCGTTACGACCCTTTCCTGCAATAAGGAACTGACTGATACGACGGACGAAACGCCCGGGTTCAGCGGTGCTCCGGCACTCACCGCCCGGTTTTCTGAGGAAGATACCAAGACTGCCTTTGTCGGTGGAACGTTCATGTGGAAAAAGAATGACAATATGGTCGTCCGCAGTGACAATGCCAACGGTTATACCACATACAAATATACCGGAGACGATACTGCAGATGAGGTCACCTTCGTCCCCAACACGAACGATAATATCGTATATGGCCAGAACTCCTTTGCCCTTTATCCGGCAAAGACCTCCGGATCGGGAGCAAGTGCCTATCCTAAAGAAGAAGATGGTTCATTGAAACCTGTGCTGAAAGACACTTATACCTGGTTTGAAGGGGATGTCGAGGCCCCGATGCTGGCCCGCGTGGAAGCTGGGGAACCGCTGGAATTCAAGCATCTCGGCGGTTGCCTTAAGGTAACCTACAAGAATGTACCGCCGAAAGCCACCAAAATTGTCGTGATGGCTCCGGTCGTGGATGCAGACCTGCTCGCAGCCGGTAAAGTCTCCTACAAGATCTGCTCGACGATGAACCGGACCTATAACTGGACGACGGAAGGCGGCGGTTTCGACCCGGATCCGGCAAACGTCCCTTATGTGAAGGCGTATGACCATAGCGGTACTTATAAAATCGCCATCAACATTGCATCCGCAACGGCGGCTCAGCGAACCTCCGACGACGGCATAACTGCCTATATCCCGCTGCCGGTTGGTCCGGTCGTTACGGACGGAAAGAACGTATATCCACAGCTCAAGGTCTGGCTGGCCTTCAATGACAATACGGAAGTGCCCGGTTCCCTTCGCACCGCTTCCAACGTCCAGATTGAACGAGCCCACATCAAACCGATGCCGGCCATCGTGATGCCGAAGTATTCTGTAGAGGTTGTAGCTGGATCGGATGGCTCTAATGCCACTACCGATGGTACCGGAACAGCCGCCAAGTTTAACCAGGTACGCGGTCTTTGCTGGCGGGACAACACCAATCTGTTGCTGACCGAATCCAATGGCAGCAAGGTCCTGCGCCAATTCAACAAGTCCACGAAGGCTGTTACATCCGCGGTTACGCTTGGCGGAAATGCTCCTTGGCAGGGATGCATGAAAGATGGCTTGTTCTATTTCATTGACAAGGGGAATGCGCAGATCCGCACATGGAATCCCTCAACCAATGCTGTTGCTACCGTCACAAAGTCCGTTGGAAACAGCCCGATGTGTGTCCGTTTCCATGGTGATGATGCATACGTAACCTCCAGAGATGATTCCAAGATTTATAAGTTTGCCGGCGGAGCAACCGGGACGAAATCGGTATTCTTCGATTTCTCCACGTTGGAACATGGCGATGACACGAACCGGCCTATTGCTTTGGTGTTCGATGGCGACGGTAATGCCATTGTAACCGTTGGCAGTTCCAAGGGAACTTCAGCTACTGCTTTCATGATTTATGTGATTGGTCAGGACGGCAGTGTCGTGACAACCATCGGCAAGGCCGTAAAAGCTGCGAACTGGGGTGCCACATATGATGGTGCTCCGGCCAATGCGACCTTCTCTTCCAATATGAACGGTATCGTTCTCGGACCGGATGGTGCGCTGTATATGGTAGACAGCTATGCTATCCGACGTATAACCAAAGGTGCATCCGGCTGGTCTGATGCTACGGTTACGACCATTCTTGGTGGCGGTAATTCATACCTGACATCCGTAGGCGCGACTTGCCAGATTACCCAAACTCCTCAAGATCTGATCTTTGATCCCGAGAACAGCAAAGTATTCTACTTCTTTGACTGGAGATATACACTGCGTAAGGTCACGATCGAATAGTATCTTTAATGTGTTTTTGTTTCGGGCCGGCCGGCATTGTCGGCCGGCCCCTTTTCTGTCAGCATGAAAAGAATCTTCTCCCTTTGCGTTGCAGCGCTGCTGGCGCTTCCCGGACTATATGCGCAGGATTACCACTATATCGAGGCGTCGGAGCTGACCCTTACCGGCAAAGTCTTTCCCGATACGCCGAATCCCTATCACCGCCTCGACACGGCCCGGTTCCACGGCTTCAACAAAGAAGAGCTGAAGCTGGTGCTGGAATCTTCCGGCATTGCCGTAGCCTTCCGCACGGACTCCCCTTCCATCCGCGTGCTGCCGGTCTATGTCCGGCCGTATTTCGGCGGCGGGACCACGGGCTTTGCCGGCCGGGGCTTCGACCTCTATATCAAGAAAGACGGGAAATGGCTCTGGGCCGCTTCCGGCCTCCAGAATGACAATGCCCTGGACAAACCGGTCAGCCTGATCAAAGACATGGACGGGGGCGTAAAGGAATGCCTGCTGTATCTGCCTGTCCGCAGCGAGATGGCATCCGTCAAGATCGGTGTAGAGGAGGGATGCCTTCTGGAGCCGCTTCCGCAACCTTTCCGTCATCGCGTCGCCGTGTTCGGCTCCAGTTTCACCCATGGTGCCTCTACTTCCAAGGCCGGCATGGCCTATCCATCCATCCTCTCCCGCGAGACGGGCATCCAGTTCCTCAATCTCGGCGTAAGCGGCCGCTGCCGGATGCAGGATTACTTTGCCGCCGCCCTTTCCGAAGCGCCAGACGTGGATGCATTCCTCTTCGACACCTTTTCGAATCCGACCCCGGAAGAGATTCGCGAGCGCCTCTTCCCCTTCATCGAAGCGATACTGGCTGCCCATCCCGGCAAACCGCTGATTTTCCAGCAGACCATCTACCGCGAGCGGCGAAATTTCAATCTCCAGGCAGACCGCTATGAACGGGAGAGAATGGCCGTAGTGGCGCAGCTCATGAAGGAAGCCTGCCGGAAATATAAGGACGTGTATTTCATCACTTCGACAAACGCTACCTCTCCGGACCATTATACCTCCGTTGACGGGACCCATCCGGGAGACTACGGATACACCCTATGGGCCCGAAGCATCAAAAAGCCCGTGCTGCGAATCTTGAAAAAGTATGGTATTCGTTGACGATTTATTATCTTAGCCTGAACAATTCTTACGACATGAAAAAAAGTCTGATTCTTGCGCTGCTGGTCCTCGGAGCGCTTTCCCTCAAGGCACAGGCCGTCATTGGTCCCGAACATCAGGAGCGCGCTGCCGCGCTGGTGCAGCAAATGACACTGGATGAAAAGATTAGCTTGATTGCCGGATATCAGGACGGCTTCCATACCGCCCCCGTGGAGCGGCTGGGCATTCCGGAAATCCGTATGGCCGACGGGCCGCAGGGGGTCCGGAACAATACCAAGAGCACCCTTTTCGCCTGCGGCGTCGCTGCGGCGGCGAGTTGGAACCCGTCCCTCGTGCGGAAACGGCCGTCGCCTACATCGAAGGCGTACAGTCGCAGGGCGTGATGGCGACCGTCAAGCATTTCGCTTTGAACAACCAGGAATACGACCGTCATCATGTCAACTCCGTCGCGGACGAACGGACCATCAACGAAATCTACTTCCCGGCTTTCCGGGCTGCCGTCGAGCGGGCCCATGTCGGTTCCGTCATGACAAGCTACAATCCCGTCAACGGCGTCCACAGCGCCGAGAATGCCTACTTGATCGGGCAGACGCTGCGTGGAAAATGGAATTTCCAGGGATTCACGATGAGTGACTGGACTTCGACTTATACGCCTCTTCTCATGGTGCAGGACGGTGTCGATCTGGAGATGCCCCGCGCTTTCTGTTATACGGCGGAAACGCTAAAACCCCTGCTGGAAAGGGGCGTTATCACGGAAAAGCAGATTGATGACAAGGTCTGCCGCATCCTGCAGACCTATATTGCCTTCGGCTTCCTCGACCGCCCGCAGCTTGACAGTTCCATCCCGGAGGACAACCCCTATTCGCGGGAAGTGGCTTACCGGCTGGCCTGCGAAAGCATCGTGCTGCTGAAAAATGACGGCATCCTGCCGCTGAAAAAGAACCGGAGAATCGCCCTTTCCGGACCGGGCGCCGAAGTGATCCCCTGCGGAGGCGGAAGCGGCGCCGTGGATCCGCTCTATACGGTTTCCCTGAAGGAAGGACTGCAACTGCTCGGAGCCCGTTTCTCGGAAAAAGCCGATGTCGAAATCGTCGCTCTCGGCTTTGACAAAACGACCGAAAAGGAAAACCACGACAGGACTTTCGCTCTCCCCGAGGGTCAGGAAACCTTCGTAGAGGAAGCCCTCGCCCGCGGCCGCAAGGTCATTCTGATCGTCAACGCCGGCGGCGCGGTCGATCTGAGCCGGATTGAAGGGCGCGTGAGTGCCATCCTATGGGCCTGGTATCCGGGGCAGGAAGGCGGAAAGGCCCTCGCGGAGATCCTTTACGGAAAGGTCAATCCTTCCGGCCGCCTGCCGGTCAGTTTCCCGCGCGCTTTGGAAGACAATCCGGCACAGCCGTATTACGCACCGTCGGAGCCTTATAACAAACGCGGCCATACCATCGTCCCGACGACTTACGCCGAAGGCATTTTCACTGGCTACCGCGGCTACGGAGAAACCGCACCGCTCTATCCCTTCGGTTTCGGGCTGGGCTATACGGACTTCTCTTACAGCGAATTGACGGTAACCCCGGCCGGGGACGGCTTTGATGTGCGTCTGGAAGTCCGCAACAGCGGAAACCGCGACGGCAGCGAAACGGTCCAGATCTATGTCCATGAGGAGAACCCCTGTGTCCCCCGCCCCGTCCGAGAGCTGAAAGGGTTCTGTAAAGTCAGCATTCCGAAAGGACAGGCCCGGACCGTCACGGTCCATCTGCCCCGTGAAGCCTTCGCCTACTACGACAGCGACAGCCATGGCTGGGTCGTCAATCCGGGTGCCTTTACGATTGAGGCCGGCGCCTCCGCTGCGGACATCCGGACAGCCATTCCGGTAGTTTTGGAGTAATTCGATTGCGCAGATACGCTTTTTCTTTCTATCTTTCAATCAATAAGAAACCCTCCGGCATCATCGCGACGACGGAGGGTAACGACTGGATTTGACACCGGTCTTTCAGACCGGGATGGTTCGGCTATTCGCCGGCAGTCCACTTGCACTCGGCCAAAATGGTACCGGACTTCTCGCCGGTCGCACCGTTGACCAGGTAGTAGCGGTAGAAGATCTTCGGCGCTGCAGCGCTGGGAGCACCGTGCTTGGCGGCATAGTCGGCCGCGATGTCCACGGTAGAGGTGGAAGGGGTGGCGGACATCTTGATGACCAGTTTGTATCCAGCCTCGTGCGTGATTCCCTTGATGACGATGTTCTTCGTAGTAACCCAGAGTTTGTCATACACCACGTTGGGAAAAGGCATACGAGCTGCTCGGGCGCATCGTGGAGGATAGACTCCCCTGCCATCGTCCTGCTCACGTTGAGGCGGATGTAAAGATTGAGTCCGCTTATCTGAGCGGCCTGCCCGAATACCGACTGTCCGGAGGTGTGTTCAGCGAGGTGGTCCCATCCGAGCATCTGGGCTTCGGTCAGAGTCTTCCAGGACTTCGTTTTCTTAGACATCGACGCACGGCGGGCTACCTGGGCGGAAGTCGCTACTCCGGTCGGAAAGCACTTCAAGGAAAGGATGCTACGGCCGCCTACCTGGCGAGCCGTAACACCCTTTGCCGACCCAGAGAATCCACCGAAAGCGATGGAAGGAAGTGCAATCATAGTTTAAGTCTAAGTTAAGTTTTCGGGCTATTTCAGTAGCCATCCAACACAAATATACATAAACTTATTTAATTGCAAAACAAATAATTATACTATTTTATTTAAACCGAAACAAGAAGTAAACAACCCGAAATAAACGAACAAACAAAGAACCTTCCCGGAACGCTGAAAGCCATACTCCGGAGGGAAATCGCTTGTGTCTGCAGTAAAGATTTGCTATATTTGTTTCCGCTCGGAACAAAGCGCTGATTCTTAGAAAAATTTTTGCAAGAATCAAAAAAGTTGTATCTTTGCATTACTAGAACTCGCCGAGCCTCTTAACAATGCTTAAATAGGCGGGTCTTTTTTTTATTCTATATGGTACCTTATACCAAACCAGCCAAGTCTCCATCAGACTTGGTGCAGCAACTGAAACAAAGGGGCCTCGCCATCGCAGACGAAGCACGTGCGGAACGTTACATTGACAACATCGGCTACTATCGGCTGAGCGCGTATATGTACCCTTTTCTTGCCGAACCGAAGACCGCCCACCAATATAAACCTGGAATCACGTTTGACCGTGTGCTCAGGCTCTATCGTTTTGACAAGAAATTGAGGGTCCTGCTCTTCAACGAGATTGAGAAGATTGAAGTTGCCTTTCGTGCCGCCGTCGTGAACACCATCACGGACAGGACCGGAGACATCTTCTGGATGACCAATCCTTCCTACGTCAATGCGGGCACCTTAGCCCTTATTCAACGAGAATACGCCCACTCGACCGAGGACTTTATCGTACACTTCAAGAACACATATTCAAATCCTTATCCACCAGCATGGATACTGTCGGAAATCCTCCCCTTCGGAAACATAACATGGATATTCAGGAATCTCTCCCCGGCGCACAAGAAAGCTGTGGCCAAGAAGTTCTTTCTTCACGCACCCGTGCTTGAATCGTGGATGAACGTCGTTACTCTCACGCGAAACTCCTGCTGCCATCACGCCCGCGTCTGGAATAAGGTCAATTCCATCATTCCGAACAACATGTCCGGAATGACTCGCCCCTGGATAGATCCGGCTACAGACAAACGCAGGACTTACTACAATATCTGCATCATCAAGTATTTCCTCGACATCATCTCTCCAAACAACGATTTTAAGGACAAACTGCTCGCCCTCTTTGCCGCCTTCCCAGAAATCGACCTGAACGCGATGGGATTCAACGCCAAGTGGGAGGCAGAGCCGCTCTGGTCATCACCAGCGAAGTGATCGCCAACGAAGTATACAGAGCTATTCCACAGAACTTTTCAACAGCCAAAATGGCCTCAAGATAGTCCGGATTAGTGGCAAATAAACACCGTTTTTTCTGAACCATATTTGAACCACGAAGGCTGTAGGTCGTTGATTATCAGCACTTATTATAGTCTGCATCGGAAAGTAATTTACTCAATTTTGCGTAATAAGCTTATAATAAGATAATTAAAGTAAATTATTCGTTCGGAATAACGGGTTGATTCGCATAATTTTCGTTCGGAAAAACGTGAAAAATCCTTGATTTTTCGCCCAGAAAAACGTATTTTTGCATCAAAACGATATGTTTATATGTTAAGGCGAAAAATAGAAGACTATCTTATAAAGTGGAAGGACACTCCAGACCATAATCCTCTCGTAATTATGGGACTCCGTCAATGTGGGAAAACTTTCATCGCACGCAAGTTTGCTGAGGAGAATTACAAATACGTTTATTATCTTAACTTCATTAAGCAGCCAAAGCGCATAGCGGCGTTTCTAGGCTCTAAGGAAGTTGACAACATTTTGATGGAACTCTCAACTCAAATCCATGGCGCGAATTTCGTTCCGGGAGAGACATGCTTTATCTTTGATGAGATCCAGGATTGTCCGGATGCGCGAACATCCTTGAAGTTTTTCAAGGAAGATGGTCGCTTTGACGTAATCTCTACCGGATCTCTCCTTGGTGTTCTCGGGTACGGTGAAGAAAAGAAGAAAGAAAAGCACATTCAGCAGGACGGCTTGAAGCTCGGAAAGAATTCGGTCCCAGTAGGATATGAGGATATTGTGGAGATGTATCCACTGGATTTCGAAGAGTTCCTTTGGGCCAATGGACTGTCGGAACAAGTTATCGATTACTTGAAAGATTGCTTGAAGAAAGAATCTCCTGTTTCACTTGGAATCCATGTGGCATTGAAAGATCTTCTGAACAGATATGTTGCAGTCGGTGGACTCCCAGCTGCCGTTAACAAATTGCTTGAGACAAAAAACCTGAGCAAAGTTAACGCGGTCCTGCGCAAGATTCTTAAGGAATATAAGGATGATATGGTGAAGTATGCCAGAGATGATGATAAGCCATATATTCGTGGTTGTTTTGATTCTATTACGAAACAGCTTGCCAAGGACTACAAAAAATTCCAGTATAACCTAATTAAAAAGGACGGCCGCGCCGAAGAGTATGTCGGTTCCCTGCAATGGCTTGAAGATGCAGGGATGATACGACGGTGCTATAATACAGCGGCAACAGGTTTACCGATTGAAGGAAATGCCATTGAGTCTGTATTTAAGGTTTATATGACGGATATCGGCCTTCTCGTCACTATGCTTGGAGGATCCACAAGAAGCGATATACTACAAGGAAATCTAGGCGGTTTCAAAGGGGCTATATATGAGAATTTGATGGCAGACACACTGCACAAAAAGGGACATAGTCTTTATTACTATCGTAAAGAATC
>Ga0247611_10003176_pt1 | contig 24856 bp, 24 predicted proteins | sample 177DNAGHGhighgp2_FD_192422 | JGI IMG/M metagenome (GOLD analysis project Ga0247611, IMG submission 192422) | Sheep rumen microbial communities from Palmerston North, Manawatu-Wanganui, New Zealand - 1770 DNA GHGhigh gp2 | ecosystem: Host-associated > Mammals > Digestive system > Stomach > Rumen... | reverse complement strand
GCAAATCTATGCCACCCTCCAGCGCAGTCTGGAATTTGCCGCCGACCACACCGTCGAGCAGACCCATGACTGGGTAGTGGCCACACTCAATGCCTGGCCCGAGATGGAGGTGGAGTATTTCTCGATTTGTGACGGCATCACACTGCAGCCCGTCAACAACTGGGACGACAGCGACTATATCGTGGGCTGCATCACCGTCTATTGCGGCGACGTGCGCGAGATTGACAATATCACCTATAAGAGGAGTTAATAGGCTTTAGGTTTTAGGCATTAGTAGCCAAACTTAAAACTTAACAGCCAAAACTGACAACTAAAAACTGACAACTAAAAACTAAAAAAAACATGTATATCCAGGTCATGAAATCCAAGATACACCGTGTGACGGTGACCGATGCCAACCTCAACTACATTGGCAGCATCACCATCGACCAGGACTTGATGGATGCCGCTGGCATCATCGAGGGGGAACGCGTGTATATCGTTGACGTGAACAATGGTGAGCGACTGGACACTTACACCATCGCTGGAGAGCGAGGCAGTGGCACCATCTGCCTGAACGGTGCTGCCGCACGCAAGGTCGAGGTGGGTGACATCGTCATCATCATGGCCTATGCCATCGTCACACCCGAGGAGGGCCGTGAATTCAAGCCGCAGATCGTCTTCCCCGACACTGCGACAAACCGCCTTATCCCCAAAAAGAAATAACAGATTTTAACATTTCCGACCCACCTTTGGGTTAGTGAAGTCAATATTATAAAAACCTCACTCACAATATGTTTGAAAATTTATCCGAGAAACTTGAACGCTCATTCAAGGTCCTAAAAGGACAAGGTAAAATCACCGAAATAAACGTAGCATCCACCCTCAAGGAGGTGCGCCGTGCTCTGGTTGACGCCGATGTCAGCTATCCCGTTGCTAAGAAGTTTGTCGACGATGTCAAGGCCAAGGCTCTGGGTCAAAACGTGATCAATGCGGTCAACCCCAGCCAGTTGATGGTTAAGATTGTCCATGACGAGCTGGCAGCGCTCATGGGAGGCGAGGAAGCGACCTTTAGCATCGAGGGCAACCCAGCGATTATCCTCATGTCGGGTCTGCAAGGTTCAGGTAAAACCACCTTTACCGGCAAGCTCGCCAACCGCCTCAAGACGGGCAAGGAGAAGCGCAAACCACTGCTTGTGGCCTGCGACGTTTATCGTCCTGCCGCCATCGAGCAGTTAAAGACCATCGCCCAGCAGATCGAGGTTCCCGTCTACAGCGAACCCGACAGCAAGGATCCCGTGCAGATCGCCTTGCACGCCATCGAGCACGCCAAGCAGCAGGGCTATGACCTGGTGATTGTCGATACAGCCGGTCGTCTGGCTGTTGACGAGGCCATGATGGTCGAGATCAAGGCCATCAAGGATGCCATCCATCCCAACGAGACCCTGTTTGTCGTGGACTCGATGACCGGTCAAGATGCCGTGAACACGGCCAAGGCCTTCAACGAGCGTCTGGACTTTGATGGCGTGGTGCTCACCAAGCTCGACGGTGACACCCGTGGCGGTGCCGCCCTGTCGATCCGCGCCGTCGTCGACAAGCCCATCAAGTTTGTCGGCATCGGTGAGAAGATGACCGACCTGGACCCCTTCCGCCCCGCCGGTATGGCCGACCGCATCCTGGGCATGGGCGACATCGTGTCGTTTGTCGACCGCATGCAGCAGCAATATGACGAGGAGGAGGCCGAGAAACTCGAGAAGAAGATCAAGCAGAACAAGTTTGACTTCGACGACTTCATGAAACAGATCAAGCAGATCAAGAAGATGGGTAACCTCAAGAGCCTGGCATCCATGATCCCGGGCGTGGGCAAGGCCATCAAGGATATCGATATCCCCGACGACGCCTTCAAGGGCGTGGAGGCCATCATCGGCTCGATGACTCCGCAGGAGCGTTCCAACCCCGACATCATCGACGCCAGCCGCCGCAAGCGCATTGCCAAGGGCAGCGGCACCAGTGTTGAGGAAGTGAACCGCCTGCTCAAGCAGTTCCTACAGATGCGCAAGGTCATGCACCAGGTATCGACCAACCCGATGCAGATGATGCGCGCAGCCAAGGCTAACGCCAAGGCAGCCAAGCGTGGCAGATAATTTTAGGTTTTAGGTTATAGGCGTTAAGCGTTAGTAATCATACTTAAAACTAAAAACTAAACAGCATGAAACTGTTGTCGATATTGATGCTGTCGGTCGTGTCGTTGCTGCAGAGCAATCACACGGTAAACCTGACCTTTGTGGGCGATGCTATGCAGCATGCGCCCCAGATCACCGCTGCCCAGCAGCCCGACGGCACCTACGACTACAGTCCATGCTTCGAGTTCATCAAGGACGATATCACCTGGGCCGACCTGGCGGTGGTCAATCTGGAGTGTCCATTGGGCGGCAAGCCCTACACGGGTTATCCGTGCTTCAGTGCCCCTGACAGCTATGCCCAGCAGCTGCGTGATGTGGGCTTTGATCTCTTCCTCACGGCCAACAACCACTGTCTGGACCGTCGTGACAAGGGCTTGCTGCGCACCTGCCAGACCCTTGACTCGTTGGGAATTGCCCACATCGGCACCTATCACAATCAGCAGGAACGGGAGCAGCGCATACCGCACATCGTTAACGTCAAGGGGATGAAAATCGCTTTTCTGGACTACACCTATGGCACCAACGGCATTCCCATTCAGGGCAACGTGGTTGTGGATTTCATTGACCAGCAGCGCATTGCCGACGATATTGCCGTGGCACGCCAGCGCGGGGCTCACGCCATCTGCGTCAACCTGCATTGGGGCATCGAGTATCAATTGAAACCCGTCGCCTCGCAACGCACCCTGGCCGAATGGCTTGTCTCACAAGGTGTTGACCTCATCATCGGCGGACATCCCCATGTGGTTGAACCCATGGAGGTGCGCTATAGCAAGGAACATGACAAGAAAGTGCTGCTCGTCTATAGCATGGGCAACTTCATCAGCAACCAGAGCGACATCGACACTCGCGGTGGTGCCATGGTCAAGGTATCATTAAGGATGGAGAACGGACGGGCGGTCATCGACAGTCCGCGCTATAAGCTCTTCTTCGTCCAGAAGCCCCAAGCCCACGGCGAGAACTATGTCCTCATTCCCGAGGCTCGACCCGAGCTGCTGCGCCCCGACAGCCGCAGCGAGTTCACCCGCTTCATGCAGCGCACCCACAATCTGGTCACTGCCCACAACAAAGACGTCCCCTGCGAGCAGTAATAGCCACGTCCCGCCCAATCGGTCAAATAGTTGGTGCAATAGCGATAGATTACTGATCAACAGATAATTAGTCCCCTGTTCAACAGATAGGCCCAACTGTAAGACCTCGCCAAGGCGAGGTCTTACAGCATCAGCCGCTACAGGTATGTCCATGTGAGTGAAATCCTGCTAAACTAATTATAAATCAGTGCATCGTGACACTTCACAGTTTCACTCATGTCAGTAGATTATACATTATTCAAATTATACAAACCTGCGTAACGCAAGTTTGTATAAAAATGGCTACATTTCGGCCTGTGAAGCATGCATTGCATTTGCAAATGCAAAAGAACTGAAATTAGCGGATGTAGTGGGGCATCTCGTCGGGGATGACCATGGAGATCTCGACCATGCCGCAGACCTTACCGTCACGACGCCAGGGTGTCTGGTAAATCATCTTCTTGACGCCTTGCTTGTCGATAGTGTAGCAGTTGACGGTGTCGGTCTCGATCATGTGACGGATTTTCTCTTGCGACTTGGCGCTGTGGCAGGGCATCATGTTCTGGCCCAGCATGGTGCGCCCCTCCTTGTCGAAGGTGGCGCGCGAACGCTCGTTCATGAAAATCACTTTACCCTCCAGGTCACTCACGGTGATGGCACAATGGGTGCCCTCGGCCCAAGCCAGGGCCTCGTTGATATTGTCGTTCATTATTATATAGTTTTTATAGTTGCTATAGTAGTTGGTATAGATTTTATTATTTGTTGACCACATTGACGGGGTTGCCGTTGAGATAGGCAGCGACATTGCTGGTGATGACGTCCATCAGGCGCACGCGGGCCTCATAGCTGGTCCAGCCGATGTGCGGCGTGAGGTAGCAGTTGCGCGCGGTGAGCAAGGGATGGTCGGCTGCAGGGGGCTCTACCGAGGTGCAATCGACGGCTGCAGCATAGAGGTGGCCGCTATTCAACGCGTCGGCCAGATCCTGCTCGACGATGAGGGCGCCGCGCGCCATGTTCAGCACGATGGAGCCTTTCTTCATCATCGCCAGATGCTCGGCGCGGATCATGCCTGTGGTGTCGGCATTGAGCGGGCAATGCATGGTGAGCACATCGCTGGTGCGCATCAGGTGCTCCAGATTGTCGGCCTTGATGATGCCCTCGGGCAGTTGGTCCTGGGACTTGCTGGTGAGTGCCATCACGCGCATGTTCATGGCCAGAGCGATGCGGGCCACGGCACTGCCGATGTTACCCAATCCCACAACACCCATCTGCTTGCCTGCCAGCTCGATGAGCAGCGTGTTGAAGTAGGCATAGCTGCCACAGTTGGTCCACTTGAGGTCACGGGCTTCGTCGGTATAGTGCTGCGGTTGCCAGCAGATGTTTAACAGGTGGGCGATGGTGAGTTGAGCCACGCTGTCGGTGCTATAGGCAGGCACGTTGGTGACGATGATGCCACGGCGGGTGGCCTCGGCCACGTCGACGACGTTAAATCCCGTTGCCATCACGCCGATGTACTTCAACTCGGGCAACTGTGCAATGGCGTCGGCACTGATGGGGACCTTGTTGGTCAACACCATCTCGGCATCACGGCAACGCTCGAGCACGGTGTCGGCAGTGCCGAAGTCATGGATGTCACATGGTGCCAACGCCTTCATGGGTTCCCATGAGAGGTCACCAGGATTACCGGCATATCCGTCAAGGATCACGATTTTTCTCATAATAATAGCTTTTTTTGAGTTAATGTCAATACTGATGACAAAATTAAGCGAAAAATAGCAAATGACAAAAATTATCGCTAATTTTGCACATTAGATAAAAGCGATTAGGCGATGGACAACAAGAAACTGATTGAAACTGTTGCTGCCAATCTGGGGCGATCGGCCACAGATGTCGGCAAACTGGTAGATGCCCTTGCCGGGGTATTGAGGACCCGATGCGGTGAGATGGACAGTGTGGCAGTGCCTGGATTTGGCACCTTTGAGCCCAAGAAACGCAACGAGCGTGTCATGATTCATCCCAGCACTGGCAAACGCATGCTCGTGCCGCCCAAGGTTGTCTTGAATTTCAAAGTGAGTAATGTGCTCAAGGCTAAACTCAAATAAAGGAGGACACTAAAACACATGAACACTAAAATTACATTTGTAGAACTTGCCAGCCTGATTGCCGAGGCCACCTCGACCTCCAAGCGCATGTGCGAACTCTTCCTGCGCGAATTTTTCAATACCGTAGCCCAGGCTCTCATCGATGGTGAAAGCGTGAAGATCAAGGGCATAGGCACCTTCAAGGTAACTCCCGTGAAATCGGGCAAAGGCGACAAGCAAGAGTCACATGGCAGATTAACGTTCACACCCGACAAGTCGCTTGCCGAGGCCCTGAACCAGCCCTTTGCGCAATTTGAGACGGTGTTTCTTGACGATGCCGTCACCGAGGAAAAACTCGATGAGATAGACAAGCTCTATCCTTCTTATTTTCCCGAGACTGGCGAATTGCCTGATCCGCCCGACTACCCGATGCCTCCTGTTCCCGATGCCGACGAGATACCGGCCCTGGCACTGCCCAAGGCCGAGCCAAGTTCCACCACGGCACCGCAGCCTGCCGCAAAACCGGTGCAACCAGCGCTTGCCAAGTCGGTCGAGCACACCACACAAGCCGCTCAAAAGCAAAGGACACCATCGAGTGACCCTGCCATCCCAAAACCGGTCAAGCCCCTGATGGGAATACCCATTGACGGTCCCACTGCCGGCACCAGCGAAGAGGAGAAAACTGCAAATGCCAAGCAGCCAGAGCCCAAACCCACACCCGTAGCCACACCCGTCGACGATGCAGAGGAGGATGACGAGTTCTACCGTCCTGCACCTCGCAATGCCTACTCGCCCACCCAGGAGCAACTGTCGCGCCAACAACGCAGCCACGAGTGGAACAAGAACAAGCGGTGGTTGTGGATAGCCTTGGCCGTGGTAGCCACTGGCCTGAGCGTGTGGTCACTCTCGCGTTGTGGCGGCGACAACCAGCCCGACGCATCATCACAGCCGATGGCCGCCATCACCGACAGCGATAGCGTTGCAGCAGCTCTCACTGTCACAGTCGATGACGAGACCAATGACAAGGCCGCTAAGGCAGCCAATGAGGTCACCGAGACCCAGACGGCAGCCAAGCCCGCCGTGGTCACCGAAACCATCACAGCCGAGAACGTGCTCTTCACCATCGCCGAGAAACACTACGGCAGTCCCTGGTTCTGGGTATATATCTACGAGGAAAATAAGGCCAAGATCACCAATCCCGACAATGTGCGTCCCGGCACGGTCGTCGTGATTCCTCCTGCCGAGAAGTATGGCATCGATGCCAAGAATCCCGCCAGCGTCAAGAAGGCCCAGCGCCTGTCATGGGAGCTGCTCAAGTGAGTTGCCGTCATCGTGTTCCAACAGACACACTATTGATGATTATCGAGATCCAGGAAAGGAGATGGTAATGTGACGGTGTTGTAGGCACTGTCCATGAGACGTGCGCATTCCCTGGCAATGAGGTGCCCATCGTCATAGTAATAACGCACATTACTGCCCAGCTCGGGGTCATGGCTATAGTCGTGAACCCGTGCGGCACCAAATATCTGCTCCATGGCATACAAGTCACGGCTATCCATCGCCTCATAGCCATAATGCGGCGGTATGATGATTTGATAATCGGTCCCTTGCGCATCAAGCACCGAGTGAATCTCTTTCAGCAGCTCGGCCACCTGATTGTTGATTTTCACGGGGCACGGCATCTCCTTCAATGGCAAACTGTAACGGGCAATGTGTTCTGGTGTATAAAAAGCACCGGGGTTAACGTCGATGACCGAGTCGGCCCACGCATAATAGCCCTCGTTGATCGACTCGATGCGGTTGGACACATCGGTCGTAGCATAACCCTCATCAAGCACACGCTGCGTCATGGGGCCAGGGAAAAGGAGATAAGCCAACAGGTCGGGCTGGCGATAGGCATTGAAAAACAGCTGATGAAATTTCCACCACGACACCTCACGGGTCGTCTGGGGATGCTGGACAAAAAGCACATCGTTGTCTAAGGGCTGACGCATGAGCATCTCGTCCTCGATGATGATGAGGGCATGCTTGATTTTCACACCCCTGTGGGTTAACCAATTGAGCTTATTGAGAATTCCATGCAGCGTCTCGCGCGAGGCATTGAAATGAAAGGGGCGCGCGCCATCGGGCAAGTGAGGAGCCCAATCCTTGATGAGGTAATAGCCCGACAACGATGACCCAAAGATGAATGAGTCGAAATGCCGTTGCGGGTCAAAATACTCATAGGATTCAACCGACACATGTCCCCAATTGATAGTGAGGGACAACGAGTCGCCAGGATTATATATCTTTCCGCAATAGGGCTTGATGACATGAAACGGATCCTTGATGACATACAAAGCCACTACCAGTAGTGCCGGCAGCAATGCCAACAGGCTGAGCAGGACAAATCGTTTCATTCCACGCCGGCGCATGATCATCAGCAGTTAAAGTCATTAATCAACGCGGCTATTTCACGGGCATCATCGGGAGTGATGGGATGAGCAATGGGTAACGAGACCACCTGGTCCGACAACCTGTCGGTCACGGGTAGAGGCGCGTGAGCCAGCGTGCTATAACATGGCTGGCGGTGCGCCGGGGTCGCATAGTGAATGTCCGTTCCCACCCCATTGTCGGCAAGATAGGCCCTGAAGTTGTCCCGATGATGGACTTGCACCACAAATTGGTGCCACGTCTGCCGCATGCCGTCAAAGATGACAGGAGTCTTGACCCAAGGATTAGAGATGCTCTCGCAATAGGCCCTTGCCACAGCGTTGCGGACATCGTTATCCTGTTCAAGATAACGCAACTTGACCCGCAGCATGGCAGCCTGGATCTCGTCGAGACGACAATTCAGACCCCGATAAATGTTGTGATAACGTCGATCAGAACCATAGTTGGCAAGCGCTCGAACGGCATCGGCAAGAGCTTTGTCGCTCGTCACCACTGCTCCACCGTCGCCCAAAGCGCCCAAATTCTTGGTGGGATAAAAACTGATGCCCGCAACATCCCCAAGGCCGCCAGTGACACACGTCCCATGAAGGCCTGGCACCGCACTGCGCGCCCCGATGGCTTGAGCATTGTCCTCGATGATGCGCAAATCATGGCGCTTGGCCACACGCATCAACTCAGCATCCCAGCACGGGGTGCCATAAAGGTGCACCGGCATGATAGCACGCGTGCGTGCCGTGATGAGTCCCTCGAGCAATGCCGAGTCAAGATTCATCGTGTCCTCGCGTGGGTCGCACAAGACCGGCACCAACCCATTCTCACTGATGGCCAGGACACTGGCCACATAGGTATTGGCCGGCACGATCACCTCATCACCATCGGTCATGACCCCCAATTCCTTGTAAGCCCGCAATATGAGCCGCAAGGCGTCCAGCCCGTTACTCACACCCACACAGTAAGAGGCTTCACACAAGTCGGCTATCTCTTGTTCAAGAGCTTGAGTCTCACTACCATGCAGGTATCGTCCGCGCTCAATCACCCGGCATGCCACATCCTTGAGCTGGTCGATGTAGGGGGCGTTGACAAGCGCTAAATCAAGGAATTGATAGGTCTTCTTCATTTAGTTATCAACGAATTTGCGTCAATCTGGCCGTTTTTTAATTTCTTGAACATGTCATAATCCCTGACGTAGTCATCCTCCTCGTAGTGGTGCGACGCCAGAGCCAGGCACACCGATCCCGATGAGAAGTTCTGCAGCGTGCGCCAGATGCCTGGCACAACAAGCAGCCCTTGATAGGGACGGTTGAGGGTGTAGGTGAACTGATCATTTCCATCATCGATGGTCACGTCAAAACTACCGCTGATGGCAATAATGAACTCATGACAAGTGTAATGGCTATGCCCGCCGCGCTCGGCACCACCAGGCACATCATAGATATAGAATGTGCGCTGGATGTTGAAGGGGAGATCGATGCCATTGTTCACGGCGGTGAGGTTTCCATTGGCATGATGATTACGTTTCAACGTGATGATCATGCAATCGTTAATACTTGACTGGTTGTGAATTTTTATTTTTTCGATACTATCCATTTCTATTGTTCTTTCATTTTTTTGAATTGATTAAGGTCAACGATATAATCATCCTCGTCATAATAGGTACTGGTGAGCACCAGTGCAACAGAATTAGTCGAGAAATTGTTAATGTGACGCCATGTCATGCTCGGGATATATAGCCCGATCTGCGGACGCGACAAGTGGAAGGTCCTCTCGCCTTGCCCATCCTGCACCACTACATCAAAGCTGCCACTCAAGGCAATAATGAGCTCTTGCTGGTGCTTGAACGCATGACCGTCACGCCACATGCCACTGGGCACATCATAAATCCAATAGTTGCGCATCACCTTGAACGGCACATGCACATCACTCTCGATGAAGGTGAGGTTACCGCGTGGGTCGTTGATCTTGGGCAGCTCAACGAGGCGCACTATATCATCTTGCAGGTCAAGCTCCATTGTTGGCGAGTTTAATCAGGTACTGGCCATAGCGGTTTTTCTTCATGGGCTCGGCAAGCGCCAGCAATTGGTCGGCATTGATCCAGCCCTTGCGATAGGCGATCTCCTCAAGGGCAGCGACCTGCACACCCTGCATGTTGACAATGGTGCCAATGAAGTTAGAGGCATCGGCCATCGACTCGCTGGTGCCCGTGTCGAGCCAGGCGAAACCACGACCCAGCGTCTGGACATGAACACGATCCATTGCCAGGAACTCTTGATTCACGGTCGTGATCTCAAGTTCGCCGCGAGCACTGGGCTTGATGTGCTTGGCAATCTCCACCACATCGTTGGGATAAAAGTAGAGTCCCGTGACCGCATAGTTGCTCTTGGGGTGCTCGGGCTTCTCCTCGAGGCTTGTCGCCTTGCCGTGCTCATCAAAAGCCACCACACCAAACCGGTTGGGGTCACGCACGGCATAGGCCCACAATGTGGCCACGTTGTCGCGCTCGGTGCGCTCGACGGCATCCATGAGCATGCGTGTGAAGCTCTGGCCATAGAAGATGTTGTCGCCCAGCACCAGGCATGCGGTGTCATCGCCAATGAATTCTTCACCGATGATAAAAGCCTGGGCAAGCCCCTCGGGGCGCGGCTGCTCGGCATACTCAAAGTGCACGCCCAGTTCCTCACCAGTGCCCAACAGGCGGCGGAACATGGGCAGATCGTGAGGCGTGGAGATGATCAAAATCTCACGGATTCCTGCCAGCATCAGCACCGAGATGGGATAATACACCATGGGCTTGTCATAGATAGGTATCAGCTGCTTGGATATAGCTTTGGTCACTGGATAAAGCCGTGTGCCTGAGCCTCCTGCAAGTACAATTCCTTTCATAATCGTTCAATTTGACTTGTGTTTAATGGGCGAAGTTACAAAGATTTTGAAAAAGCGACAAGCATGTGGCGATATTTTCTTACAAATTCCTGTTGCGGAAGCCCACGGACGCCCCACATTGGGCCGATCGCAGGGCTTCGCCTTGGCATGGCCTCACAAAAATGGGAGTGTCAAAATCACACAAAATGTCGATGGTTGGGGAAAAATCGCCGTTTTTTGAGCCAAAAGTGTCAAAAATTCTAAATAGGGCTCAACAAATCGAAAATTTGTTACAGTTCGATGATGCGGGCGTGACAAATTTGCAGTACTTTTGTGGCCTAAAAAAGTGTAAAAGAGATTGTTTAACAGTATAACAAACCAAGACAATGACAGACAATAAGAGTTATCTCGAGCAAATGAGGCTTACTTACAGGCCCAAGTTGCCCGTTACCTTGAGGTGCCCAGTGCGCGCCGTCGAGGGCGAACCCACCCAGTCGGTAGCCGATCAGGAAGCCATCAAGCAACTTTTCCCCTGCACCTATGGCATGCCCCAGTTAACCTTTGAACGCGACGACTCGGCCATGCCCCCCGAGAAGCCCTTCAACGTGGGTGTGATCTTGAGCGGCGGCCAGGCCCCTGGCGGACACAACGTGATCTGCGGCCTGTATGATGGCATCAAGGCGCTGAACAAGTATTGCCGCCTGTATGGTTTCCTGGGTGGTCCCAACGGTCTGGTCAAGCACCGCTACATTGAGCTCACCGAGGACATCATCGAGCAGTACCGCAACACTGGCGGTTTTGACATGATCGGTTCGGGCCGCACCAAGCTGGAGACCCCCGAGCAGTTCGAGGCTGGCCTGCAGATTCTGCGCGAGCTCAAGATTTCGGCCGTTGTCATCATTGGTGGTGACGACAGCAACACCAACGCCGCCGTGCTGGCCGAGTATTACAAGGCCCACGACAGTGGCGTGCAGGTGATCGGTGTTCCCAAGACCATCGACGGTGACCTCAAGAACGAGCACATCGAGATCTCGTTTGGCTTTGATACCGCTACCAAGGTCTACAGCGAGCTCATCGGCAACGTGGCCCGCGACTGCAACTCGGCCAAGAAATACTGGCACTTCATGAAGCTGATGGGCCGCTCGGCATCACACATCGCCCTGGAGTGCGCCCTGCAGACCCGCCCCAACTACTGCATCATCAGCGAGGAGGTGGAGGCCCGCAACATCAGCCTTCATGACATCGCCGAGGAGATTGCCGACATCGTCGTTAAGCGTCATGACATGGGCATGGACTATGGCACCGTCCTCGTTCCCGAGGGCATCGTCGAGTTTGTCCCCACGATGAAGAAACTCATAGCCGAGCTCAACGAGATGCTCACCAATCATCCCGAAATCTCGCAGCTGCGTGACACGGAACAGAACGACCGCGTGCGTGAACTCCTGAGCGAGGAGAACCGCGCCGTCTACGACTCGCTGCCCGAAGACGTGGCCAACCAGCTGGCCATGGACCGCGACGAGCACGGCAACGTGATGGTGTCGCAGATCGAGAGCGAGCGACTGCTCAGCCGCATGGTGGGCCATGTGCTTGACATGCGCTATGAGGCTGGTGAAATTGAGCGCATCAAGTTCAAGACGCAGCACCACTTCTTCGGCTACGAGGGACGTGCCTCGTTCCCGTCGAACTTTGATGCTGACTATTGCTACTCACTGGGCTACAATGCTTCGCACCTCATCTTTGTGGGCGCAACGGGCTACATGTCGGCCATCACCCACCTGGGACGCAAGGCTCAGGATTGGGTGGCCTGCGGTGTGCCCATCACCATGATGATGAACATGGAGCGTCGCAGCGGTAAGGACAAGCCCGTGATCCGCAAGGCGCTGGTTGACCTCGATGGTGCCCCATTCAAGCACTTTGTCGAGAACCGCGACCAGTGGGCACTCGAGACATGCTACATCTATCCGGGTCCCATCCAGTTCTTTGGTCCCGAGGAGCTGGTCGACAAGACGAGCTACACGCTGTTCTTTGAGCAGTTTGGCAAATAAAAAACTGGCTTATCGTCGAAAGACTTTAAGTATATATTCAACAAACTTCTAAACAGCTTGCTCCCCGCCCCTGGTCAATCAGGAGGCGGGGATTTTTTGTGCTCACCCGATAAAAGGTGAGGGGAATGAACGTGGCCCAAGACCTCACTACAGTCCCCAGTCTTTTTCCGTTGAACCCTGATAAACTTTCTGGACACCAATGGTTGACAATTGTTTTGACACGGCACCACGGTTGCAGCACACAAGAAAACCAGGCACCCCTCAAAACGAAGGATGCCTGGGCTCATAAACTATAAATACTAAGTCCTCAGTCCTCTTAATTACTTCTCGGGCAGTGCTTGCGTGTTGAGAACAGGAGCTGCATTGTTGGTAGAACCAGCATTCAGGATCAGGCTGATCATTGCAGTGACGTCGGACACGTCAATTGTCTCATCACCAGTCAGATCACCACAAATCAAGCAGATTCCGTTATCATTACCCAGGATGTGAGAAATGAGCATCGTCACGTCGTTGACATCGATATCTCCATCATGGTTCACATCACCCAGAGCATAGGGATGGGCATTCTCGTGCAGTGTGACTTCCTCGATGTTGCTCCAGTCACTCTCGGTACCGTCGATATAAAGAGCCTTAACCCTGTAGAGGAACGTGCCGGCAGCGGTGAGATCCTTAACGGTGTAGAACTTGTCGGGCGTGATACCCTCGACCAGACGCTGGTTGGCATTGCCGGTCTCGGAAGCCAGGAGCGTTGCAGGAGTAGCGTCACCGGAGTAAACTTGAATAAGGGCCATATCAGCACTAAAGCTGTTATCGGTGGTCGTGACAGTAATCTTCTCACCACTGGATGCGGTTACCACCCAGTAGGCAGTAGCACCCGATGCGATGTACTTGCTCACAGCGGCAGTCTGCGGAGTGGCAACTGTAAAGTTACCTGCACCATAGCTGGTCGAGGTGGTCTTGATCATCATCGTGAAGGTTGCATTGCTGTAGCCCTCAGGAACGGTGAAGGTCAGGTTGCCAGGAGATGTGCTGCTGGTTCTGAAGTAGATAGCGCCATTGCCGCCACGCACATTGGCACCACCCCACGGCGCTGTCAAGGTGATATCATTGTAGCTGCCGGTGTAGACCGAGCCGTCGAGCGAAGCAAGGAGCTGGGGTTCAACGACCTTGGGGGTCACCTCGAGGGTGTAGCTGGCCACATTGGCAGCAGGAGTCTCGTCGGTCCACTCGGCACGGAATTGTGTCAGAGCCACATAGGCATCGTTGGGCTGGAGCATTGTGGGGCCAAACTTGGTCAAGGTGGCTTCACCGCTCAAGTTGACAGTCACATTGGCAGCACCGCCGCCGCTGATGGTGATGGTAGCATTTTGGGTGCCATAGGTAGTGGGCGCATAGATCACGCTCACGGTGGCGCCACTGGTGGCCTGGGCTGCGGTCACACCGGTGCGGCTGATGCTATAGGCACCGCTCTCGTCGTTGAGGGTGAGAGCCAAGTCGCCAGTCAGGTTAGCACCACTCACGGTGATGGTCTTGTTCACCGTCTCGCCTGTAGCAGCATTGAAGTCCAGTGAGGCGGGATTAACAAAGATTTTGGGAGTGTCATCGTTGGCAGAACCGTTAAGGGCTACGGTGATAGGCTCGGCACCGGTGCTCGCAATAGTGATGGTACCAGTGTGTGAACCGGCCTCGGTGGGATTATAGGTCACCGTAACGGTCTTGCCCGTCTTGGCATTAGCCATGGTGATTGTGGACAGGTCGGTGCTAAACTCGGCACCGCTCACCTTCAGACTCACGTTGGCAGTCAGATTGGTGCCACGCACGGTGAAGGTCTTCTTAACGGGCGTGCCAGGTGTAGTGCTAAAGCTAATCGAAGACTTGCTGGATGTGAGGACCGGCTTGGTGACAGTCGTGCTCGACAGGTTGATCGTCAAGCTCTCGGCTCCAGCACTGGTGGCAGTGATCACGCCAGTGGCCGTTCCCTCCTGGGTGGGAGTATAGGTCACGGTGATGGTCGCGCCAGCCTGAGCCTCGGCAGCGGTCACCGTGGTGGGAGAAATCGTATATCCAGTGCCACTCACACTCAAGTTGACATTACCGGTCAAGTACCTGCCCCTGAGGGTGAAGGTCTTGGTTGAGGTCTCGTTGGGGTAGCATCCAGTGAATTCTATCGTTTCGGGAGCACTCAAGGTGGGGATGGGATCCTCGGGCTGGATGCCGATGATAGCCTGCTGGTCACTGCTGAATGTGGATCCAGAATAGGAGAATGCATTCATGGCATACCAGTTGTTGCCATCGCCACTCCAACCGAAGTTGACGTGATACTTGTTGGTGCTGCTGTCATAGCCATCGACATTGAAGGCATGACCACCATTGCTATAGTCAACACCATTGTAAACCACGGGACGGCCTGCTGCCAGCTCGGCAATAATCGTGTTGGCCCAGTTGGTCTCGGTATAGTTACTCTTGTAGATCACCTTGGTGGTATTGGGATCGTAGCCAAAGGTGGTGAACATGTTCACGACACGTTGCGTCTGGGTCGTATAGATACCGCTGCCGCCTGCTGCCGAGGTGCCATACATCATCTTCTCGGCCTGGCCGACGTAACGCATGAGCGTGGCAACAGCATTACCCTGGGCTGTGGTGTAACCATACCTTGTATAGGTGTCCAGCATGTTATCCCAGTCAAAGGTCGTCGATTCCAGAGCAGGATAGGTGAAATTCACACTGTTCTGGTAGGCGATGTCAAGAGTAGAGCTGTAGGACGGGAGTGCGGGAACAGCGGTAGTCGGGTGCTTCCAGAAGTACATGACCTGGGCAGCCGATGTGGCAGGACATCCCGTCAGGCAAGTATAGGTAGTACCGTTGTAGGTGAACTTGCACAGGTTGTTGTAGGGGGCTTCCTGGTCCCAATTGCAAGTGAGCAGCGGACCATAGGTCGTCGCCGTGAGCTTGGTTGAGGGCCTCTCAACTTTATCGACTTGCAATCCAGGGTGCACTTGCAGGAAGGTGATCTGCTCCTTGTAGCAATCCAGCAGATACTGCAATCCATCGGGGATGCGGTTCAAGTTTAACGGCTTGTCGCCGATCATGAGAATTTCCTCGGCACGGTCATCACCGGCAATAACCAGGAAGGTTGTTGACGTGTTGTAGATGTAGTAAACAGGTTGATTGAGCTTAGCGTCACCGATTTCGGCCTTGAGCAGGACGGGTTGAGTGGCCGCTGGAGCCATCAGTTGGCCACTGTACTTGTTGGCCAAGAAACTTTTAGCCTTCTTGAGGGCTGTAGCCTGATCGACAGGTGCTGCACATAATGACATCGCTGCCATCACTGCAGTCATGAAAAACAGAATTCTTTTCATTGGTTTTTCTTTTATTGTTTATGTTAAATGTAAATGATAGTTAGATCAATAAACGGCGCAAAGTTATATTTTTAATAAATAATAAACAAATTAATCTTTACTTTTATCACTTTTTTCACAAACCCTCCGATTAAGTAGCAAATGGCCATTCCTGTTGCCATTGGGGTATGATTAGTGATAGACCACTCACGAAAATAATTTGCCAAACAGCATACAGAAATTCGTGAAAACTATATAACTTTGTAGCGATAATCACAAGTCATCATGATGAATGACAAACATAATCCAAGCCAGCACTCACGGCACAACCGCGAGGAGAAACGCTGCACGCTGGTGGGCATGACAAGCGACATTGGCTTGTCGGCCTTGAAAATAGCCACTGGCATCATGGGCCATTCAAGTGCCATCCTGGCCGATGGCATCCACTCGATTGGTGACACAGTGACCGACGCTCTGGTCTATGCCATGGTGCGCCTGTCGGGCAAGGGTGTCGACGACCGCTACCGCTATGGGCGTGGAAAGTATGAGACGCTGGCCGCATTCCTGATTAGCATCATACTGGTTGTCATCGCCCTGGGCCTGATGAGCGAGGGACTGAACGATGTGTGGGAAGCCATGCAAGGCAAGATGCTGGAGCGCCCGCACAACATAGCCCTGATCGTGGGCATCGTGGCCGTCCTTGTCAAGGAGGGGCTATACCACTACACACGCCACAAGGGCAACAAAACAGGCAGCTCGGCGCTCAAGGCCTATGCCTGGCATCACCGTGCCGACGCCCTGTCCACCGCTGCGACATTGCTTGGCGTGGCGGGTGCGATGTTCCTGGGTGAGCAGTGGCGCGTGCTGGATCCTATTGCCGCCATTGCGGTGAGCGTTCTCATCCTGGTGCTTGCCTATCGCATGGGCAAGCCTGCCGTCGAGGAGCTGCTGGAGGTGTCGCTGCCCCGCGCCGAGCAGGATGTCATCACCACCATCGTGACTGGGACAGCCGGTGTGAAGTCGTTCCACAACCTGCGCACCCGTCGCAACGGTGACCTGCGCGTGGTGGACATCCACATCAAGGTGGACGGCGACCTGAATGTCACCCAATCCCACGAGATCACCCGTGAGATAGAACGCCAATTGACCGAATCGCTGGGCGAAGTGTTGACCAACATCCACGTTGAGCCCTACCATGGTCACAACTGTTGCGAGAAACATGAAAACGATAAAACTGAATAACACGTTGCCACGCGTGTTTGCCGGCCAAGAAGGCCTGCACAGCGACATCTGGCAACAAGAGGTCACACTGCAACGGGGCAAGCGCTACCTGATCAGTGCCGAGAGTGGTACTGGCAAATCCTCGTTGTGCAGTTACATCTATGGCTATCGTCAAGACTACAGCGGTGGCATCGCCTTTGACGACGGGGACATCAGGTCGCTCACGGTCGCACAATGGTGCGAGGTGCGCAAGCGCCACATTGCCTATTTGCCCCAAGAGATGCGCTTGTTTGGCGAGCTCACAGCCATCGAGAACGTGGAGTTGAAAAACCGCATCACCGGTTTTAAAAGCCGTGATGAAATCAGGCGCTTGTTCCAGATGTTGGGCATTGCCGACAAGGAAGACAGCCGGGCCGACAAGCTCTCGATTGGCCAGCAGCAACGGGTGGCCATCATCCGCACCCTGTGCCAACCATGCGACTTCATCATGCTCGATGAGCCCGTCAGCCACCTGGACGACGAGAACAACCGCATTGTCGCGCAACTGATCACAGCCGAGGCTTCACGCCAGGGTGCAGGCGTGATAGCCACCTCGGTGGGAAACCATCTGCTCATGGATGTGGATGTTGTTTTTAGGCTTTAGGATTTAGGTGTTAGGCTTTAGCAATCAAACTGAAAACTGAATGAAAGATATCATCTGGAAGCTGCTGCGGCAGCACATCAGCAAGGTGCAGCTCATCGGGTTTGCCATCGCCAATCTCATCGGACTGACGATTGTGCTGCTTGCTGTGCAGTTTTATCGCGACGTGCGACCCGTCTTTAATGACGAGGAAAGCTTCATCCGCAAGGATTACCTTATCGTCACTCGTGCCGTCACCGGTGCCGGAGCCATGATGGGCAACAGCGGCGAGTTTGAGGACAGTGACATTGCCGACCTGGAGCGCCAGCCCTGGTGCCGCCAAGTGGGCAAATTCCTGAGCAGTGACTTCGGCATCGATGCCCGCCTGGGCGTGGGCAGCGGCCATGCCATGCGCACGCAGTTCTTCTTTGAGTCCATCCCCGACGAGTTCATCGACATTGACCCCGGGCAATGGGGGTTCTCCCCCACCCGTCCCAGTGTCCCCGTGATCATCTCACGAGATTACTTGTCGCTGTACAACTTCGGGTTTGCGGCCACACAGGGCATGCCGCGCATCAGTGAGGGCCAAGCCGAGATGATTCCGCTGGAATTCACCCTCACAGGGAACGGCAAACAGCAAGTGATGCCTGGCCGACTCGTGGGCTTTTCCAACCGCTTGAACACCGTCATCGTGCCACAGGAATTCATGGAGTGGGCCAACCAGCAGTTCGGTTCAGGCATTCCATCAAAGCCGCAACGCCTGATTGTTGAGGTTAACAGCCCTGGAGATGTCAAAATCGAGCAGTACATGGACGAGCACCACTATGAGGTGGCAGGCGACAAGATGTCGTCGAGCAAGGCCAATTACTTCCTGACGGTCATCAGCGGCATCGTCATCGCTGTGGGCATCATCATCAGCCTGCTGTCCTTCTTTGTGCTCATGTTGAGCATCTACTTGCTGCTGCAAAAGAACACCCGCAAGCTGCAGGATCTGCTGCTGTTAGGTTATTCCCCCAACGAGGTCTCGAGGCACTACATTGTGCTGGTAGTGGTGCTCAACGCATGTGTGCTGGTGCTCGCTATTGTGCTGATGCTGCTTGGGCGCATGGCCTACATGGACATGATTCACGCCTTTGGCATCGGCGGTTCGGGAATATGGGTCGCCATTGTGGTTGGATTGATCATCATGGGAGCCATCACCGGGGGCAATATCATTGCCATCCGCCGCAAGGTCAATTCCTTGTGGATACACGAGAAATAAAAACGATTGCACATCAATTATAATCACACATGACCGAGAAAGAGAAAATGCTGGCCGGTAAGCCCTATTGCGCCACCGATCCCCAGCTGCTGCGAGAACTCAATGAGACCAAGGACGTGATCCACCGTTACAACCAGCTCCTGCCCAGCCAGCGCCAGGAGCGCACGGCGATGCTCAAGTCGCTGTTGGGTCACGTGGGCGACGACAACATCTTGATCAACCAGCCCTTCTACTGCGATTACGGCAAGTACATCAGCGTGGGCAAGCGATTCTTTGCCAACTTCAACTTCACGGTGCTCGATGAGGCGCGTGTGACCATCGGCGACGACTGCTTTGTGGGCCCCAATGTGAGCATCTACACCGCCTGTCACAGCACCGACCCCGTAGAGCGCAACACCCGACGTGAGTGGGCACTGCCCGTGACCATCGGTGACAACGTGTGGATTGGTGGCTCGGTGACCATCTTGGCCGGGGTCACCATCGGCGACAATGTGACCATCGGTGCCGGATCGGTCGTGACACACGACATCCCCGCCGGCAGCATCGCTGTGGGCAACCCCTGCCGCGTCATCAAGACCCTCGACAAGTCCAGCCCAGAATAACGCCGTGGAATAGGTGGACGGTTCTTTCATTCCAATTGCCCGTGGCTGGAATGAAAGAACCGTCCACCTATTCCATCCCCCTATTCCCTATAGAACGCAACAAAGGCCGTTACAGTTCCTGAGAACCATAACGGCTTGATGCGTTTAAAGTGCCGCACATGTGGCGGCGACCCTTTTACAGGGGATTACTTGTAGACGGTGTCGCTAACAGTAAGGCTGTAACGACCCTTAGCGCGACGACGGGCCAGAACCTTGCGGCCATCGGCGGTGCGCATGCGGCTACGGAAGCCATGCTTGTTGGCTTTCTTGCGGTTGGAGGGCTGGAATGTACGTTTCATTTCTTATCTCTGTTTTTTAGTTGTTCCGAAAATTTTTCGCAAAATGCGGTGCAAAATTACTCCTTTTTTTCAAATTACGCAAGAGTAAACGCATTTTTGCAGAAAAGTTTTTGTTTTTTTTCTCAAAATCACTACTTTTGCACCCACAATTGACTGACAACAAACAATATTCACATAAATATCAATAGCACAACAATTATGATTAATGCTCAAGACATCAAGAACGGAACGTGCATCCGTCTGGACGGCGATCTGTATTTCTGCATCGAATTCCTGCATGTAAAACCCGGCAAGGGTAACACCTTCATGCGCACCAAGTTGAAAAACGTCGTTGACGGCCGCGTGCTGGAGCGTCGTTTCAACATCGGTGAGAAGCTCGAGGACGTGCGCGTGGAGCGCCGCCCCTACCAGTACTTGTACATGGACGGCCAGGACGCCATGTTCATGAACAATGAGACGTTTGAGCAGATCCCCATCAGCAAAGACCTGATCACCGGTGCCGACTACATGAAGGAGGGTGACATCGTTGAGGTTGTCAGTGATGCATCGACCGAGACTGTCCTGTTTGCCGAGATGCCCATCAAGACGCAGCTCAAGATCACCTACACCGAGCCCGGCGTGAAAGGCGACACCGCCACCAACACCTTGAAGCCCGCCACCGTCGAGACCGGTGCCACCGTGCGTGTGCCCCTGTTCATCGACACCGACGAGATCATCGAGGTCGACACCCGCGACGGCAGCTATCAGGGCCGCGTGAGGTAATCACAACCGTTCGACCGCAACACCAACAAGGGGTGCCTCAACTTCCATGAGACACCCCTTGTTGCACATCAGCCCATCCCAACAGGGCAATTCATAGCTTGCGAAGGATCCAGGGCAGAGGTTCAAGGATCTTGAGACAGACCTTGTTGTCGATGTCGCGAAGCATCGTTGCGGCATCGCTGATGTTGTCAAAGCCCTGGGCGATGACATAGAATTTCTTGTCGGGGCCACCATAGAGGACGTAGCTGCCCTTGAGGCCACACTCCTCACGCAGACGGTCGCGATAACTCTTGGCATTGATGCGCTGTGTGAATGATGCCACGACGACATTATACTCATGAGGCGCATCGGTCGAGTCAATTGCCACATTGGCATTAGTATAGATCATCCTGACGCTGTCACCATTGACGAGGTGGGTGTAACGCTGGCGCTCGGCATCAATCTTGGCATAGGTCTCGGCACCGATGCCGGTCTTGCGCCGCTCGATGGCCTTCTCGTAGGCTTCGCGATAATTCTTCTCGCTGCTGTGACAGCTTGTCATTGCCCATACAGTCACCAGCATTGCGGCTATGATTGTTGTCTTAATTCTCATTACAAATCTACTTATTTATTTGGCCAACTCGATAACCTGGGCGTGGGTGATGTTCCCATGATCTAACGTGAGCGTCACCAGGGTGCGCACCACCTGCCAGCCCTGCACGCCCGCAGCGCCAGGGTTCACGACAAGACAACCCATGGCACGGTCGGGCATGACCTTGAGGATGTGACTGTGACCGCACACAAACAGCTTGGGGCGGGACAGCTCCAACCTTGACTTGATGCCTGGGGCATACTTGCCAGGATATCCTCCGATGTGCGTCATCACCACCTTGACACCCTCGACCTCAAAGATTTCCATTTCCTTGAAGCGGCGACGCAGGCTTGCCCCATCCACATTGCCACACACAGCCCTGAAGACGGGAGCGATGGCTTCAAGCCTGTCGGCCAACTCATCGCTACCGATGTCACCCGCATGCCATATCTCGTCACAGTCGGCAAAGTGCTGTGCATAACGGTCGTCCCACCAGGCGTGCGTGTCACTGATGATGCCAATCTTTTTCATCTTACAGCCAAACCCTAATTGCTTTAAACCTTATCAGAGTGCAAATTCCATCAGTCGGGCAAGGTACTTGCCAATGATGTCAAACTCCAAGTTGACCACCGTGCCCACCTCGATGCAGTGGAAGTTGGTGATCTCGCGGGTATAAGGGATGATGGCGACCTGGAAGGTGTCACGCTCACTGTTGCACACAGTGAGAGAAACGCCGTTGACCGTCACACTGCCCTTCTCGACCGTGACATAGCCCTTGCGGGCCATCTCGGGGGCGACCTCGTACTTGAATGTGAAGTAGTGGCTGCCGTCCACCTCCTTGACATCGGTGCACACGGCCGTCTGGTCGACATGACCCTGCACGATGTGGCCGTCGAGGCGGCCCTCGATGAGCATCGAGCGCTCGACATTCACCTCGTCACCCACCTGGAGCAGCCCCAGATTGCTGCGGTCGAGCGTTTCCTGGATGGCCGTGACAGTGTAGGTGCCGTCGCCAGGCAGTTGCACCACAGTGAGGCACACGCCATTGTGCGAGACACTTTGATCGATTTTCAACTCATCGGTAAAACTGCACTTGAGAGTGATGTGCAGGTTACCACCCTCCTTGCGCAATGCGACAACGCGCGCCGCTTCTTCTACTATACCCGAAAACATGCTTCTATATATCTACTTTTAATTATGATTATTATCGGTTTATAAACGTGATTTTCCACACATTATTGCGTGGCGGCCCTATAGCCTGGCTCGATCATGAAACCGCGCAAAAAGGCATCCACGTCCATGCGCTTCTTGCCCGACTGCTGCAGTTGCAGCACGGGCAGCCAGCCGTCGCTACAGGCAATGAGCAAGGTCTTGCGGTCGGCCTTGATCATGCCGTGTGAGGGTGTCTCGCCTGCCGTGAATGCGATGGGCTCGCCTGTCTCATAGATCTTGAGTGTGGTTATCTCCTTGCCTTCCCCGTCGACGAGTGCAGTCCATGCGGCAGGATAAGGCGACAAGCCGCGGATGTGGTTGTACAACCGCTCGGCCGATAGGCTCCAATCGATGCGACAAGTGTCCTTAAAGATTTTGGGAGCCGGAGTGGGCTGCTGGCCTGCGGTGAGCATCTGGTCTTGGGGAATGGGCTTGACGGTGCCGGCGATGATGGCATCGACGGTCTCAAGCACCATGTCGGCACCCATGACCATGAGGCGGTCATGCACGTCCTCGACATTGTCATGACGACCGATGGGGCACGAGCGCTGCTGGATCACGTCGCCCGTGTCGATCTCGTGCTTGAGTAAGAACGTGGTCACACCAGTCTCGGTATCGCCGTTCATCACAGCCCAGTTGATGGGGGCCGCACCGCGATAGCGAGGCAACAGCGAGGCATGCAGGTTGAAGGTGCCCAGCGGCGGCATCTGCCACACAGCCTGGGGCAGCATCCTGAAGGCGATGACGATGAACAATTGAGCCTGATAGCCACGCAGTTCCTCGATAAACGCCTCGTCCTTAAGGCTCACAGGCTGCATCACGGGCAAATTGTGCTCCACGGCATATCGTTTCACATCGCTCTCGTGCAGTTGGCGGCCACGACCAGCAGGCTTGTCGGGCATGGTGACCACAGCAGCAACATGATAGCCGCCGTCGACAAGACGGCTCAAACTTGCGACCGCAAAATCGGGTGTGCCGAAAAATATGATTTTTAAATCCTCTTTTTTCATTTTATTGCATTGATTTATAGAATATCGAGTTTCTCTCTATCTATATCATCTATATGATAGGATAACGGTTATTAAAACGAGACGCACAGGGCGCCACCCAGCACCCACTGGTGCAGGTGCTTGCGGGTACTGGAGCTATAGGTCTTGGATGGATCAAAAAGTTCCGGGTCAAATTGCTCGAGCACTTTGGGGGCAAACTCCTTGATGAAGCCAAGCGGGGTATAGTAGGCCGTATAGGTCTTGGTCGCATAATCATAGTCCATAAACAAGCGCCATGAGAAGGAATTCTTGTGGGCATAGGTTATCGAGAAGCCGGAACCGAGTTTGTAAGAGTTTGTCGCTTTCAGGTTGATGTAATCCCACTTACAGTCGAGGTACTGGTCGGTCACCTTATAGTGGCCATTGACCCACTTCATTTTATAGCCAACAAAAATACCGTCCACGTCCACATCATCCATCACGCTGCGACCCGCAAGCAACTTGGCACCGATGGCCCAACGTGAGGAAAACGGCAAGTTGAAATATAGACCCGCATCGGCAGCAAATTCTGTCATGTGGTCGCTCACGACCTTAGGTCTGGCATCGATGACACCTTCCCACAGTTCACTATCCAACAGCTTTTCCTGCATGATATTCTCCTCATTGGTCGCAAATGCCGACCATTTCTTGATAGGGGTGGCCTTGACACGCAGCCTTGCACCCACGCCGATGTATCGATTGAAGAAGTAGGCAGCCTCGGCACCCACAGCAGTGGCGTTGCCAAACTGGAGGCTCATGGGAGATTTGTCATGCTCATCTCCATAGCCCACAAAATCAAACGGCGGCAACACCAGATTCTTGTTGCCAAACCCAATGCCCATCGTGATAGCGAAGAGTGAGGGCTTCTTGTTCAAGTCGGGATAAATGCTCATGTCGTTCATGAGCAACCCTTTTTGCTTGAACAGCAGGTCGCAGATGCCATAGGCCAACTCGGTCGAGAGGATACCGATGCCGGCGCCCGAGAGCACGTCACTGATCCAGTGGCGGTTGTTGAGCACGCGCATTACTCCCGTGGCCGTGGCCACGCCGTAGCCCGCGATGGAGTACCATGGCGAGCGCGTCAGTCCATACTCCTTGTGCAGGATGGTGGCACCGACAAAGGCTGTCGCCGTGTGCCCCGAGGGCCACGAGTTGTGGGTCGAGCCATCGGGCCTCAACTCGCTGGCAGTGTACTTGATGCCGTTGACAAAGGCCGCCATCACCGCATAGGATGCCAACGACGAGGCGGCAAGACGA